>Ga0193954_1000184_pt1 | contig 37743 bp, 33 predicted proteins | sample BB_5_MG_FD_140340 | JGI IMG/M metagenome (GOLD analysis project Ga0193954, IMG submission 140340) | Microbial mat bacterial communities from the Broadkill River, Lewes, Delaware, United States - BB_5_MG | ecosystem: Environmental > Aquatic > Freshwater > River > Microbial mats | place: USA...
ATCCCCCTTAAATTGATGATTTTTTTAAGTGTCTCAGCAGCAACGGGAATTCTTGCAATGACGGGCTACTATATTTATTTCAAAACAAATGCCGGGGAAAAAATGGATTTATTTATGTTGGCTGTACTCGTTTCAATGGGAATAATTTCGGGTAGTATCGGCGTTTTCGGCGTTTATATTAATCGGATTTACTCTGCTCGTGTTGGCAAACCTAATTACGCAATTAAAGTGAAGTTGTAATGATTCTGCGAAAGTTTGGAATACAATTGCATTCACTTGAACATAAGGATATTCAATTAACCCGAACATGGAGAAATGCTGATTTTGTGCGTAAAAACATGATTTTTGATCGGGAAATCACCTCCGAGATGCAAGAGGTTTGGTACAATAATCTGCAGAAAACAGATGTTTATCTGGTCATTAATCATCAATCTTCTCAAATAGGTGTAATTCATGTTAAGAATATCGATTGGCACACAAGAACAGGTGAAGCTGGTATTTTTATAGGTGAACAGGAATATCTGAATTCGTATATACCTATGCTTGCCGTAATTTGTTTGATGGATGTTTTTTTTAACGAGTTTTCTTTTAATGGACTAAAAGCTAAAGTGAAAAAAGGGAATAAAGAAGCGCTTGATTTTAATTATTCATTGGGTTATTCATTGGTTCATGAAGCTGAAGAACACTATCTTTTAGGGGTAACTAACGAGTCTTATGCAACGGCGAGAACAAATTTGTCGAAAGTGCTAAATTCCTTTAATAAGGAAATTGTAAATCATACGTTTACTCCAGAAGAGAAGAATTATTTTTTCTTGCGGAAGTAAAAGATTATACGTTCTACTTCAAGACGAAGCGCCAATCGAATTGGAATGCTTGGTTGGAGACCCCACTTTATAAGGCGTACAGGCAGAATATAGTTGCTATAAGGCAATTTTTTTGATGACAGAGACTTGCTTAATGGGGAGTTCATCGCTTTCCAAAATTGTTTTCTATTATATCGAAAGAATTCGCGTGAAGCCCTGCCCTTGAAAATCTCCATGCCAATATGGAATGTCAACACCTCATTTTCATACAGCTTGTAATTCCTTGCAAGAGCAAAAATATTTTGTGCAAAAGTAATCCCGATAAAAGGAACACCTATGCATACTTCAGCGAGTTGAAATTGCTTGAAAAGATCACGATGAAATACAAAACAATCGAATCCCGGATGTTTCTTACCGGTTTCTTGATAAAGACTCGCTAATTGTTCCACTTTTGTGAAATGTTCGGGTAATCTTCTACGATTGATAATAAAAGCATCTAAACCTTCATCGATAAATCGATTCACTTCTGTGTAAAAGTTAGGATATAAACCGATATCAACATTGGTGTAAATTAAATAATCAGCATCGGATTCTTCATACAACCTGCGCACGATATCGTCAATCAGCGGTAATTTTAATTGCTTTTCAAAGGTTCCTAAATCCAAAACAGATCGATCTAAATCTCGTGTTGATTTAAACCCTTCAGCAACCATGTTGCGATCTTCGGGATATTGTGCCGTCCATAACTCAACATCAACTGTGTTTTTTGCCTCTTCCTTTGCTTTGATCATTGAGGCAAAGGTTATGGGCTGGGCGGTGTACAGATCCGATTCGGGATTTGCATTAAATGGATTAATGATGTGAGCTATTTTTCGCACCTAAAGTGAATTGTTTTCTCAAAAATACGAATAATTAAAGCCCTCGTTTTCAATTCTGTTTTGTTTAAATATGTGTACATTAGCTACTGCACTATTCGAAATGAAAAACTATCCCAAAATATCAATCGTCACAGTAAACTACAACAACGGAGCGTTTCTTGAACAAACGATAAAATCTGTTGTCGAACAAGAATACCCGAACTTGGAGTATATTTTAATTGACGGTGGAAGTACAGATAATAGTTTGGAAATCATTGAACGGTATAAACATCATTTTTCATATTGGGTGAGTGAGCCGGATGAAGGACAATATCACGCCATTCAAAAAGGCTTCGAAAAATCTTCAGGTGAAATTATGGCGTGGTTGAATTCAGATGATAAATACTTGCCACGCTCGCTTTTTAAAGTTGCTGAGATTTTTGAAAAGTATCAGGATATTAAATGGTTGATGGGATTAGCACGTGAGTACACGGAGGATGGTGCTTTGGTTGGACAAATTACACTTCCTTGGTGTCGTTGGTCGAAATACCGTTATCTAACTAATGATTTTCAATTCATTCAACAAGAATCCTCATTTTGGAAAAGAGAATTATGGGAGAAGGCTGGGGGCTCGCTGGACTTTGATTGCGATTTAGCTGGTGATATGGAACTTTGGTCGCGCTTTTTTCGGTTTGAGAAATTGTACACCACAACCTTAGAATTGTCAGGTTTTAGACATAGAAAAGAAGGGCAACGTTCAAAAGTTGGTAAGAAAACTTATCTCGAAGAAGCTCGAAAAGTGATCCGAAGAGAGCAAAAACGACTATCCGTTTCTTCAAAACTATTGCAGCCTTTTCGTTATTTATCGAAGTGGTGTTTTGGTCCATTCTTTTTTCTTGACTGGCCATTTTTTAGATGGCTTTATCGCTTGATATTTAGAATACCTGATGTGATTTATTATGATTTTTATTTGCACGATTATACAAAAGAGCCCAAAATGGTAAAATTACCGCCAAGAATAATTGGAGGGCGTCAGGTTCACCGCAAAATGTTTTCACAAAAATAATGGGAAGAACAGTCATAAATAATAAGGTAGCAACGTTTGGCGAATACCTTCGGAGCATTTATCAATTTCGACATTTGATATTTTCATTTGCAAGACGTGATTTAAAAGCGCGCTTTGTGCAAACAAAACTGGGAGTGCTTTGGATGGTTATTCAACCTTTAATCGCATTAACCATTTTTACCATTTTCTTTGATAAACTCATTGAATTGGAAACCGGTGATGTCCCGTATGTTGCTTTTGCCTTTAGTGGAATGACAATTTGGTACTTTTTCACCAATATGGTTCATAGCTCTGGCACTGCATTGATTAATTCTCAAGAGTTGATTCGCAAAGTTTATTTCCCAAAAATATTATTGCCAATATCTAAGATGCTCGTTGCAACTATCGAGTTTTTCGTCGCGTTTTCATTGTTAATTCTCATTATGTTGATTTTACGCATAGACTTTTCACCGAAAATCTTCTTTCTGCCCGCGGTAATTTTTATGACGGTTCTTGTCGGAAGTTGCGTGTCGATTTGGTTAAATATCCTCACAGTAAAGAAGAGAGATTTACAGCATTTGATTCCTTACCTGACCAATTTTGGTATCTGGATTACGCCAGTTTTTTATCCTACAACATTGATTCCAGAGGCATTTAGAGATTATATTTATTATGTAAACCCTATTGCAACGACCATCGATTTTTTACGCTCCATGCTCTTTGACCTTTCTTTTAACTGGATGTATTGTATTTCATTTATCCCTGTTTTCTTCCTTCTAATTATAGGAATTCGTATTTTTAAGAACATTGAACGAAATATCGTTGATTACCTATAAACTACTACTATGAGAAATTTTTTCAAAAAGGAAGAACTACAAAAAAAATTCTCTGAAGACGGATTTGTTGTTGTCCCAATGCTTGATAAAGATGAGGTGAATACGCTTTTGTCTTATTATCAAAATCAAGAGTTCGACAATAGAATTGAAGCTGGTTTTCATATTAGTTTGGACAATCAAAATGAGAATTTAGTAAAAGAGGTTGGGTCAACGATTAAATCTATTCTAGTTCCTAAAACTGCCGATTTACTCGATGATTGCAAAGTTTTTACGGCGAGCTATGTCATCAAAGAGCCAGGATTACAAAATATTGTACCGCCGCATCAAGATTGGACTTTTGTGGATGAGAATGAGTTCTGTTCTGCAACGGTTTGGACCGCCTTGGTTGATGTGACTGAAAAAAATGGTGCTCTCGGTGTAATTCGAGGTAGTCACAAGATATTTGACCACAAAAGGTCATCTCCTTCACCACAATCAAAATCGCCCTTAGCAGACCATATTTTTACCTTATTTCCGTTTGTGGAAGTGATTGAAATGAAAGCGGGTGAAAGTTTGATTTTTGATAATCGCCTCATTCATGCTTCACCACCAAATTTGTCAGATCAAGCTAGAATTGCAGTAGGTATAGGTATTACTCAAAGTGAAGCGCAGTTGAAGCATTTCTACCAAAATCCGAACTCAGGAAAACTGGAAGAATATGATGTTAACGAAAATTTCTATACCTGGTTCAATAACAAACGCTTATCGGATTTATTCGAAAGTGGAAATTCTCCGGAAGGATTGAAAAAAGTTGGAGAAATTGAACGCATTGTTCCTGATTTATCTAAAAGCGAAATGGAAGATTGCGTAAAGAAATTGGATGGTGTTGAATACAACCGCCCCTTTATGGAACGCTTGGCAAAGTTGTTTAATTATTCACTGGATGGAGAGAAGATACAAAAAGTGGAAGATACAGTGGAGCCTGAAGAAGGGAAAGACCAACGCTCATTTTTACAAAAATATTCACCTGGAAATATCCTCCGCGAAATTGCATGGCGAATGAAAGGAAGACCAACAAATTAATGATATGAGAAGAACATTAATTGACGATAATTTAGAATCTAATTTCCAACGTGATGGATACGTGGAAGTGCCATTTTTGACTTCGGATGAGGTTGAAATGCTCAAAAAGTATTATTTCGACACATTAAATGAAAGTGGAGGTCGTTTAGGTCCTGAGGACGAAAAATATCAATCCAATCAGGAGATTACGTATGACTTTACTTTCATTGATAAGAACTCTGGGTATAAACAACAGGTGTTCGATGTGATCACTAAAGCGTTTAAAAACCGCGTGGATGATTACCTCGACAATTACAGACCGATTATTGCCAATTTCATCCGGAAGAAAGAAGATGGTGGAGAAGTTCCATTACACCAAAATTGGGCGTTTGCGGATGAACACAAGTGTGCTACGGTTTCAATTTGGTGTCCACTCGTTGATAGCAACAAGGAAAACGGAACCCTCGAAGTCGTGCCTGGAAGTCACAAACGTTTCGGAGAAGTACGGGGACCAATGATTAAATCAGAATTGTTCGGAATTCAACAACAGATCATTGATCAATTCATGATTCCTGTTGAGACTAAAGCAGGAAATTGCGTCATTTTGGATGATAGCATTGTGCATTATTCTTCTCCCAATAAAACGGATGGTTTACGATTGGCCATTCAATTGATTCTTATTCCAAAAGAGGAGAAGTCGATCCATTATCATATGGATTTAAGCAAGGACCGTTCATTAGTAGAGGTATTGGAAGTGGATAAAGATTTCTACATGAAATTTAACCCATGGAAAAAACCTGCTGAAGAGATTAAACGCATAAATAGATTCAAATATGAACCTTTCGACATGACGATTGAAGAGTTTGAATCTAAATTGAACAAACCACGGTTCGATGAGATTGTCAAACAATCCTGGTGGAATAAAATAAGATCTAAAATTGTCGGAACATGATTGATTTCGATCAGAAAAAAGGAATTTTTAGCGATCCGAAACTGCAAGCGGAGTTTCATGAAAACGGCTATGTCATTGTCCCGTTTATTTCGCAATCTCAGATTGACGAATTGTTTGGAGTGTACAAATCACTATACCCAAATGGTGTTGAGGGATTTTTCACAACCACTTTCGCAAACAATGTAGAACATCGAGAAAATGTCAATAGATCTATTCGAGAGATTTGTATCGAACAAATAGAAAACCTTTTTGAAAATTACAAGATTCTTTTTTCAAGCTTCATTGTAAAAGCACCTGGAGAAAATAGCCGTTTGATTATGCATCAAGACATGACACTCGTTGATGAAAAAGTATATTCAGGTATCAATATTTGGTGTCCAATGGTCGATTTAACAGAAACAAACGGTGCTATTGAAGTACTTCCTAAAAGTCATCGTTTTTATGAGACATATCGCGGATCATCCATTCCTGATATTTATGATAATGTAAAGGAAGAAGTAGCTAGCTTGATGCAACCGTGCTATTTGAAAGCAGGGGAAGCAATAATTTTTGATCAAAGTATTATTCACAATTCACCACCAAACTTATCCGACTCTGAGCGCCCTACGATTAATACTTTCGTAGCTCATCAAGATGCCCGGATAAAAATTTGCTATTGGGATAAAGAAACATTCGGAAACAATATCGAAATTTTTGAGCAGGAAGATGATTTCTTGGAGAAATTTGAAAATTTTGGACATAATATTTTTAGTCGACCAACAATCGGGAAAAGTTTGGGTTTGTTCCCTTATAATTTCCCGAAATTGACCGTGAAACATATTGAAGATGAGTTGGATGTAACTATCGACAGAAAGGCTGATAACAAATCAAAACAGGAGAAACAAAACTGGATAAAACGAATTTTTTCAATCAAATCAGCATGAAAGAACCCATATTTATAGATGCTGAAATTCAGCGCAAATTTGACGAAGATGGTTTTGTGAAAATTCCTCTATTGAGCGAGAAGCAAGTAGATGAATTGGCGCAAATGCGTGTGGAATATTTTCCAGAAAAAGGGAGCGTTTTCTTCTCTTCAAGTTATTTGGATGATTTTAATCTGAAAACTGAAATCAGCAATAAAATTGTTCAAACAATTAGTGAAAATTTATCTAATTATTTTCGAAATTATAGATTAATTGGCGCTGCTTATTTGATTAAAGGTTGCGGAAAACATAGCGAAATGCCGATGCACCAAGATTGGACAATTGTGGATGAGCAAAAGTTCTACGCAGCAAACGTTTGGATTCCACTTACCGATACAAATGAGGACAATGGAACGTTAGAGTTGATGAAGGGCAGTCATAAATGGAATGAAGCGTTACGCGCTCCAACATTGCCAATGTCATTTGTCGGATTGGAAGAGAAAATCAAACCAAAATTAACACTCGTTCCAGCGAAAAAAGGCGAAGTGATTGTATTGAATCAAGCTACTATCCACTATTCGAAACCAAATAATACCGATGAAATTCGCCCTGCAATAACGTGTGGGTTAATTAGTCAAAAAGCGCCACTCAAATTTCATTATTGGGACAAAGAAAAAAACCAAATAGAAGAATTTCAGCAAGAGGATGACTTCTTACTGCGTTGGGAAAATTTCATGGAAGCAATTTATAAACGACCGCTCATGGGAATAAGCGAACGTTTTTTCGATTATTCAATTCCAAAATGGAACGAGCAAGAATTGAATCGATTAATCGGTATAAAAAATGAAACGAAAAAGTCTTTTTTTAAACGAATCTTTGGGAAAGCATGAACAGAATAAAATTTCATGATTCTGAACTAACAGAACGTTTAGCAACAGATGGTTTTGTAACCTTCGACTTACTTCGAGACTTCGATCTTGATGGGTTGAAAGCTATTTTCAAAGAGCATCACTCTGCAAATCCAGAAGGTTTTTATGCAACGACACATCTTGATGATAAGGCAAAACGCAAATTATTGAGTGATCAAGCCATGTCAATATTGGCATGTAGAATCGAGGCTCATTTCGAAAACATAGAGCTTCTCGGAGGAGCGTTTATTTCAAAAGCACCTGGAGAAAAAGGAATTTTACCCCTTCATCAAGATTGGAATTTAGTGGATGAAAAAGTCGCACGTTCTTATAATTTGTGGATTCCCTTGGTTGATGTGAATGAAGAAAATGGAGCGATGAGAATCTTAGTTGGAAGTCATACAAAGCAACAAACATATCGAGGCCCCAATATTCCTCCAGTTTTGTATCCAATTTCAAGCGAAGTCGACCAACACATGGTTTCATTGAACATGAAGAAGGGTGAAGCGGTACTTTACGATCACGCTTTATGGCATTCATCTCCGCAAAATCAAACAGATCAACTGCGACTGGCATTCGTGCTCGGTGTCGTGCCTCAGGAAGCAGATTTGAAATATTACCAGCAAAAAGGAGATACAGTGGAAGAATATGCTTCGCATCCCAATTTCTTCTTTGAAAATGACCGTGAATCTGGTCCCAATGGATTAGAGTTGATAAGATCGTTTCATCATCCGAATTCATTTCTTTCCAAAGATGAATTTGAGAAAGTGTATTTTGGAAAAGTAGAATCTAAAAAAGAAGCAAAGAAAGGGTTTATTCAACGACTCTTTGGTTCAAAAAAAGTTTAAATGGCATCAACAGTATCAATTGTATTAATCATTTTTCTGGCACTTTCCTGCTTCGCTTTGGTGATTCTTTTACTTGGGAAAAGGTCGAAGGAACAAATGTCGTTGAGAGAATCAAAAACTGATCACTCAGCACGAGAAGTGGGCGATTTTTACAATGAACAAACGGATAATTTTCTTAAAGTTTACGGCGAAGTAATTCAAGCTTTTCGCACGACCGATGTCACTAAATTACTCGATTATCAGATTGAAACAATTGGTTTTGAAAAAGGTCAGCGCGTACTCGATGCAGGTTGCGGTGTTTGTGGTCCGGCCAGATACTTCGCAAAGAATGCAGGAGTTCAAGTTGAAGCAATTACGATTTCAGAAGATCAAGTAGTGAAAGCGAAAAAGTACATTTCAGAAGAAGGATTAGAAGGAAAAGTGAATGTCACACACGGTGATTATCACCAATTGGAGAAGTACTACGAATCGGATAGCTTCGATGTGGTTTATTTCTTAGAATCCTTCGGACATGCAACCAATCATGAGCAAGTGCTCAATTCTGCGTGGGGAATGCTCAAGCCAGGAGGGAAATTGTACATCAAAGATTTATTCATCAAAGAAGCAGCGATTCAATCTTTGGCAGATGACATCCAAACCGAAGTAAAAAACATCAATAATGCCTATCGTTACAACATCGCCGATTTATACGAAGTATTGAAATTCGTTCGAAAGAAAGGATACATTTTATCCAGTGTAAAAACAATCGACCTTCCACTAGAGGATTTTGAGAATTTGACCATTTCAAACGATTTCCAAGAACTAACAGGAATCAACAAGATTGAAAACTTGCAGGAATACGTCTTCCCAGTCGACTTTTTTGAAATTACCTGCATCAAACCATGGAACGCCCTGGAATTTGGCAATAGTCGTTATTTCTTGCAGAACTTGTTCTACATGCAAATGCACAACCGTAAACAAGAGGAATTGTAATGGAGCAAAATCAACCAATAATGACAGTTGATTCGTTGACGAAGGAATTCCAGAAAGATGGGAAGGTACTGTATGCGCTTAAAAATGTTTCCTTTGAATTACATAAAGGTGAAGTTCTTGGGGTAATTGGAAGAAATGGTGCGGGAAAAAGTACATTGCTTAAAGTCTTGAGTCAAATAACAGGCCCTAGTTCTGGTGAGGTTTCTTACGATGGCCAACTAACATCTATTATTGATATTGGAACGGGTTTTCATGCCGATTTGTCGGGTGAGGAGAACATCTATTTGAGTGCATTACTGCTTGGATATTCTAAAAAAGAAATTAAAGGTTTATACGAAGAAATTGTTGATTTTTCTGGCTTACACGATTTTATGCAAATGCCCGTGAAACATTATTCGAGCGGAATGTATTTGCGTTTAGCTTTTTCAATTGCCTTTCATGCAAAGATTTCGATCTTGTTGTTAGATGAGGTGATTGCGGTTGGAGATACCGATTTTAAAAGAAAATGCTATTCAAAAATCAAAGAATTGAAATCACGTGGGGTGGCTATTATTTTGGTGAGTCATCACCTTGAAGTAATCGTGGAGCAATGTGATCGTTGTATTTTATTGGATGATGGAGTGGTTTTGAAATCAGGGAACCCATTGGATGTTGTGAATCAATATTATGAATTGATTGAAAGCAACGAAGGAGCAAAGATTCGATCTGATTTGAAGTCGGAAAACAAGCAAGAGGGATTCACACTTCTCGCAAAGTTTCCTCTGCAGATTGATCATTTTCAGATAAACAAAGTGAAGATCCTGAATCTTTCATCAGAAAATGAATTAACGACAACATCTGAGTTGAAATTTCGCTTTTTCTGTACAAAACTTATAGATGAGGGTTCTTTTGAAATAGGGTTTTATTTGGTTAATATGAATGGCGTGAGAGTGTTATTGGATTCAGTTGCATTTCGTGGAGATTATAAAGTAGTTTCTACTCCAATTGGTGATTACGAAGTAGATGTTTCTATCCCACCAGATTTGTTGAGCTCAGGAGTTTACCGAATTGGAGTTATGCTATGTGTAAATAGAAAGTTAATAAAGGATATTGAAGCTGTGGCAAAATTCAGAGTTGCACAAGATTCTGAGGGATTTGTTGAGACAAGGGGGATGGGTAGCATTATACGTCCAAAATTAAATTGGAATGTTAAAACAATGGGTGAGGTTTAGGTGAATAAATTTATCCTATTGAAACAATCGTTTCCAAAATGATTTCTTTTTTGTAGAAGTACTCATGGCAAAATCCAGTTCACCTCTCCGAATAGGATGATTCACATAACTCTCTAAAACGGCAACTGGCTTCTCTGTCGGTGCGCGCTCAAATGTCTCCGTCCGTAAATGTTTATAATGATACACAAAATCATCATCGGGTTCATGTATTTCTAACGGGTCTCCTTGTTTTTTCTGAAAGTAGATATTCAGCGGAGCGTTTTTCGGAATAACAGAAAAACACGTGGCAATTCGCTCATGCTCTCCATAGTTTGACGGAGAACCGTGAATGATGTTCACATAAAACACAATTGCTTCACCCGCTTTCAAACTAACTGATTTTGCTGCTTTTTCTAGTTCGTCATTGAACGGCGAGTAGTCAGGGAAAAGATATGCTGACCCACGAACGTGTCGATCAATTTTGTGACTTCCTTCTACAACCCATAAACCGCCTTCATTTTTGGTAATATCGTACAGCGGAACCCAAACGTTGATGGCAAAATTTTCCTTTTCATCAACCACATTCCAATCCTGATGTACTTTGAACGGTGTTTCACCCGAATCCTTCACGATAAAGACATTGTTGAGCGTTCTAAAATCTTCAAATACTTCTTGACAGGGTTTTTTATAGATTTTGTTGAGTCGATTTGCGACCTTCATCTTGTAATCAAAATCTTCACACCAAGACGTCATGTGGATACCATCAATCTTTCCTGGAGCACCTTCTGGATGAATTTCCGTGTAAAATGAGCGCAATTCTTCCAATTCAGATTCACCAATAAATGGCAATGTCACAAATCCTTTTTCATCAATTTGTTCCTGAAGATTTTGATCTTTAAATAGAGCCTTTGGTTTCATGATGATCGTTTTAGAAAACTAAAAATACCTTTGGATTTCTTCTTTGATTTCGTCAATGCCTCAATTTCGGCATCCGCCTCCTCAAAACGATTAACGCCATCTGGTTCAGCAATTAATTGACAGTTTGTAGTTGTTGGTTCAGCACCTTCAACTTGATCAACTATTTCTATGTTGTTCAGTTGGCACAATTCTTCAAATTCTTCAGCGCTCATTTCTGGGAACAATCGAGTCTCAACTTTCCCTTTTTCTCCAAAATGAGGTCGATCGGTACAGTTATAGAAGAAATGTGGATAATCCATCATGTAGTTATCATCATGGTTATACATTTCGATTGGTGAATTCTCTTCTGGAGCTCGGTAACACGTTTGAAAGGTGGCTTCTTTCGGAAATATCCCGCAAATAACAGCAATTCGAGGTTGATCCGAGGTGTTAGCTAGTGAATTATGAATAATTCGATTGTCAAAGCACATCATTTCTCCTGCTTTCATGAAAACAGGTTTTAAGTATTTCTTTATCGTGTTGTTGATCTTTTTGAATGGAAATCCGAAGGAAACTCCACGGTATGGAGAAAAGAACCAATGTGTTTTTTCAATAATCGCCAAAGCGCCATTTTCAGGGGTGATGTCGTGCAATGGAATCCACAAGCTCAACGGAGAATGTTGAAATTCGTCGATGGCAGTTGTATCTTGATGAACATAGAATTCGCTTTTTTCTCCGGGCAATTTCACCACGAAGGCATTGACAACATTTTTGTAATCTTTGAAATGCTTCTCTAGCGTTGGCTTTAAGATTTCTGCAATTGTGTCATGCACTCTTTGACGATATTCCTTGTCTCGTGAATACATGCTATAGAACATTCCCCCTTCCTTAACGTCAAAAGAATGCTCATCATAGAACAATTCATTGAGTTTTGTCAATTGGTCTTCAGAAAGTCCTGCGAACGTTGAAAAACCAGTTGTGTGAATTTGTTCAGACAGCGTATCATCTTTAAATACAGTGTGCTTGAGTGGTTTCCAATTGAGGTAATTTCGTTTCAGAGTAATTGACATATCTGATTGTTCGTTTAACTGAAGTAGTAAATATTGATAGTACGTAAATTTACGAAAAGCAATTTTAAAAGGATTAACTGTATTATTCGCTTCTATTTATTTAGAATAAATCAATTGCCTTTGGTTTTCTATGTTTTTTCCTGGAACTATAGATGTTTTTTCAATATATACCTCCATAGAGTTGAGCTTAATTGGAGCATCTAGTTGCAATTGTAATAAATGATTCAAAAAAGTTGTATCTATTTTATTTTCGTTTATTGATTGTATGATATTGTACTCTATAGCTGAATATCGTTCAGAAGAGTATTCTTTATAAAAAGCTTTATTGCTAAGCTCTTTTTTCTTTCCATTCGTCTCTGTACCAATGAAAACAAGATGATTTGTTTCTACTTCGACTATTGAATCAAAGGTTGGGTAAACAGTGAACGGCCAACTGTTCCATTTGCCAAACCCGAAAATCACACAACACAAAATCAACCCAACTCCAATCCATTTTACTGTTTTATGACTTTTATTTGATGGGCTGAGTGAACTCAAATTGCCTTTTTCCTTGAGAAAAGGAATTTTGTTCCAGTTTACAAATGTTAAATACGACAAGACGAGAACGATGAAGAAAATTTTCATGAAGATCAGGGTACCAACATGAAAAAGTAGTCCCATAAGAATTCCAAATTTCCGCGTCGTTTTATTCAAAATCAATGGTAGAAAAGAGAGTTCGAAAAGAATAGTGAACAATCCGCTTGCTTTGTAGAGAACAGGATAGTGGTCGATTCTGAAAAATGGTGTCCACGAATTCCAACCACCTCCAAGGTGCAGCCATTTGAAATAGAATTGATTTCGCACGTTGTCGGTCAGGCACCAATCCAATCCATTCGACCACATTTTCCAAAATCCTGGGAAGAAATAGATTAATCCTATTAAGATCCAAATCAAGATAATTGGCAAGGAATAGTTGTTCGGAAGATGATGAATCACCTTGTTGGAATGTTTTCTGAAATAAGCATCAATTGAAAACCGATCAGCACAGGGGCTAAATGCTAGAATCATTGGAAACCAAATTAAATGATGATTGTGATTCACTTTTCCAAAGAGATTTGGAATCGTGAAGAGATAGAATAGCGTGATTGTGAAAATTACAATTGACCAACGTGTTTTAAATCCAAAGAGTGAAGTGAAAATTGAAAGGTAAAAGACAAGCAAGACGACTGAAACCACTGTTTCGTTCATTGGAATTACTTTTGGATACCAGCCCATAAACGGCAGTGCCATTTGTGCAGAATCAGGCAATTCGAGAAATGGTAAAACCTGATTTGAAAGAGCATTTGGATTGAAGATTAATCCGGCAGCGAAAAACCCGAAGAATAGAATTCGAAATACGGCTAAATCGGTAGCCGTTTTTTTTGTGGTTGAAATTAAGCTTTTAAGATGCGGAATTGATGCGGAAATCAAACAAAGTAAAGCCAGAATTAACGTAAATCTTGAAAAATAAAGCTGACGTAAATACCGCGTCCATTCATCCGGATAAACGAAATCGATGAGGTAATATCCCCCCAGCCAAATCAGAATCAGCCCAAGGAGAAAAAGCAATAGCCCTTTTCCTGTTCCGAGGTGCGAATTAACAAATTCAATCAATTTCATGTATCTAATTTACAAGTATTCTCCATAGCCCGCTGTGCGCATTTCTTCGGCGAATTCGGCGTAATTTGCAATAATCGTTTCCAATTCACCGCGAATAACTTTTTTGTGTTTCGTTGAAACTGTGCGCAATGGAAGCTCAAGGTAATTCAAAATTGCATTTATTGTCGATTGATGAGATTCTTGATTTTCTAAATGAAGTTCATACTCGACTTTCATATATGGCAAGCCATTTAAAATTTGTTTTTCTTCTGACTCCCATTTGAAGAATTGACCTACACTGTGTTTAAATTTAAAACAATCTATAGTGAAGTTCTTAATAGGTAATATTTCATTTGTATGGAATATCGAACTTTCATGAGCGCGATATGAAGAGAGTGTATGTTTTATTTTGTTGGTTCGAGTCAAATAAACTATTTGCCACCCTTGTTCGATAAGATGATCTAGAAACTCGCGCTTCGACATCCCAGACTGAATAACAGAAGCCATTTCATAAACCTTAATATGAGAAATAAAGTGTTGATTATGACATTGAGTTGCTTTGTCTATATAGAATTGTACCGGATCGTCATAAATAGGTTCTGATGGGTTGAATAATTCACCATGAGCTTTAAAATGTCCTGTTGATTGCAAAAGATCTTCTAAAAGCGTACTTCCTGATCGTCCTAAACCAAAAATTAAAACACGTTTTTGCATAAACGGTTCATTGAGTTTATTTTTTGATTTTTTTCGAGAAAACAGCTTAATTTTCATTGGGTTGATTGATAGTTAATTAGAAATATGCAGTTTTTTTCTGTATTTACCTATCGAGATTAGAAATACTAACCTTAACTCTACATTCTTTTTTGTTTCTTTGAATAACCGATAACTACGAATGATTTCATTTTTTCAATTCTTTACTCAAAAATTGCGACTCAGTAATCCGTGGCGGTATAAAGTTCCATTACTGATTTCATTTTGTTATTTCCTTATACTTGCTGGAGATGTGCATCCTTATGTCGCATCGATGTCGTTTTTTGCGGCGATTGCAACCTCAATTGGCTTCATGGGGTTTGGGTACTTGACGAATGATCTTGCCGATAGAAAAAAAGATGCACTTGCAAAAAAGTCAAACGGAACGGCGAATTTATCAAAAGGCTCGATTGCATTATTGGTTGTCGCATTTTTAGCTATCGCGATTTTACCATGGATGTATCTTCCAATCGATCGCATCTCAATCATCTTGATCATTTTTGAACTGGTATTGTTCATTTTATACGCTTTTCCACCATTTCGATTGAAGGAAAGAGGGTTTTTAGGTGTGATTACTGATGGATTATACGCTCACGTTGTTCCAGGATTTCTTGCTTCTTGGACATTTTATCTCATTGGAAACAAAGGATATCAACTCTTCCTTTATTTCGTAATTGCACTTTCAACTTGGCAACTGCTTTCAGGAATTAGGAATATAATTTCACATCACCACAAAGATTTCGACAATGATCTGACAAGTGGAACAAAGACCTTTGCAACACAAATAGGCAAAGAGAAAACGTATCAATTAATGAAGAAGGTTTTCATTCCCTTGGAAATTATTTCAGCGTTCGCCTTTCTTTTTATCATTCAATTGGAAATTGATTTTCTATTTGTTGTTTTGATTGTTTTCATCATTCTGGCATGGTCAAAATACCGAAATAATCAGTCGGAAACGCAAGTAAAACACTTCACCAATACCTTTTTGGATCGATTTTACATTCATTGGTTTCCATATGTCGTACTTTTTGGGCTCGCTTTCGTTAATTTAGATTTTTGTTGGATTTTAGTTTTTCATTTTCTCATTTTTCAACCCTTCATTGGAAATATCGTGCGCCGAATAGGATCGAAAAAGAAAAAGTCAGTTTATGAAGATGTTATTGAATGGAAGACTGCAATTCTCTCGACCAATCGGAATCAATATTCCGAGACATTCATACAATCCCATATTCGTTTATTACCCAATGTTGTTGTCTACTCAGATGGATATTTTCCTACATCAGTTTCACTTGATCGAGGGAAATCTTGGGACAATTTACCAAAGAATCAAGACCCAGAATCGATCTTAATTCAATCTTGGAAAGAGAATAATATCAATACAGTATTTGCAGAATATGGTCCAGCAGGCGTTGAGGTAATGAACGCATGCAAAAAGGCGAACCTTCCTTTGATTGTCCATTTTCATGGGTTCGATGCATATCGCGATGATTGTCTTAATCATTATGGAGAAAGCTATAAGGAACTTTTTCAATTAGCCTCAAAAATAATCGCGGTTTCGAAGGATATGCATACTCAATTGTTGAATTTGGGCTGTCCTTCTGAAAAAATTGAACTCTTACCATACGGCATTGACACTCATTTCTTTTTCGTACCTGATTCAAGTGTAAAACGTCAACATTTTATCGCTTGTGGACGATTTGTCCCGAAGAAATCACCCTTATCGACAATTCGAGCATTTGCGAAAGTAGTTGAGAAGCATCCAACGGCCAAGTTGACTTTTATTGGAGATGGAGAATTGTTAGACGGAGCGATTGCTCTTTCAAAGGAATTGAAGATTGAAAAGAACATAGAGTTTAAAGGAATACTGAGCCCTAAAAATGTTGCGAGCGAACTTCAAAAACATGCAATCTTTGTTCAGCATTCTATAAAAACGGATCAAAACGATTCTGAAGGAACACCACTTTCAATTTTGGAAGCTGCTTCAACTGGATTGGCAATTGTTGCTACCAATCATGGTGGAATTCCAGATGTTATAATCGACGGTGAATCGGGGTTTTTAGTAGAGCAGGGAGATGTTCAGAGAATGAGTGAACGCATGTTAAACTTGTTGGAAGATGATGAGCTTCGATTTCAATTTGGAACAAAAGCAAGAGCTACGGTTTTGGCTGATAACGACCAATCGAATTATATCAACTCATTAGAAAAGATTCTGGAGGAAGCAGAAGTCCCACCGGTTAAGGAAAGCAAGCTAAGTATTTGGAAAAAACGACTCATTGTTTTCGTGGTTTTATTTCTTGTTGCTGAAATTGCGCTAAGGTTCGTCGGATATAAACCTGGTGTTATAGAAGATTTTTATTTTCATCGTGGTGAGCTTCAGTATGATTCCTTGCTGTATGCAGATGAAGTAGGGATAACGCACGTGGTACCAGGGGAAACACTCATTGTTGGTGGAAAAGTGAATTCTGAGGGCTTTTTTAGCAGAATCGAGTATACTAAAGCATCAATGGATTCTATTCGTGGTTCTGGTAAGAAGGTCGTTATGTTAATTGGTGATTCTTACACGCAAGGTTGTTGTGCGGATGAGTATAACGGAACCTTTGCCCATTTGCTGAATCAATCAAACGAATACGAAGTTCTTAATTTTGGAATTCCAGGTGCAGATCCTGTTCAATATCGATTAATAGTCGAAAAATACGTACCAATCCTGGAACCTGATTTAATTCTCGTTACCGTTTATGGTGGTAATGATATTCTAGAATATAATCGAACAGCAAAGCCGTTTGTACCTCTGGCATATCCGATTAAAAAGGGCCCTTGGCTCAATTCTGAAGGTCCGATTTACTTAACAAAACAAGGAACTTATTTCAAGACCTTTGATGAGGCCAAAGCACATTATTTCAAATACTTTTCTTTGTGGAGCGATGAATCAACGTTTTTTGAGCGAACTATTCGTTACAGTGTTATTTTTTCACGTCCATATTTAAAATGGAAGACCAGGGTTCGCTTTGAGGAGATTAAACATCAAATGCCAAAGAAATTAGATAATATGTCCTTTTCTAAAGAGAACTTGGAGAAATTATCTGTCTTTTCTAAAAAACATAATATCCCAGTTCAATATGCTTTGATCCCGTCTCCTTCTGATATTTTGAATAGGGTCGACTTGAAGAAAAAATACGATTTCGTTTTCGGAAGTTTACCGTATCATTTTCCAGAAAAACTGTTGATTGAGGATTATGATGGCACAGAAGATGCGAATCATTTTAACAATGAGGGACATCGAAAATATGCAATGTTTCTTTCAACTTTAATCGAGACAAAGTCGTCTGATTGAACAATTTTCACCAAATTGCAATTCTAAACTTAACACTACGTATAAACAATGGATTTTCTAAAAGATATTTGGGGCTTTATTAGGGAGCGAAAAAAATATTGGCTGGGACCAGTAATCGTAGTGCTTTTGCTAATTGGTGTTCTTATTGTATTTGGAGGAGGAAGTAGTGTTGCACCGTTTATCTATTCACTTTTTTAATGTCGACTAAAACGACATTAAGCAATCCTCAAAAAACAGTTTTAATAATTACTGTAGGTTTTATCGTGCTTTTCTTTATTTCGAAGCAAAATTGGATGCTCTATGTTTCAATGAGTATTGGAATTCTTGGGGCAAGTTCAAGTTTTTTAGCTGAAAAAATTGATTGGGTCTGGACAAAAATTGGTTGGATTCTCAGCTTTATTGTACCAAATGTTATCATGACATTGGTCTTTTATTTTGTTCTACTACCTACAGCCATTTTATCCCGACTTTTCGGAAAAAAGGATTTAATGGATTTAAAGAACAATCAGCAAAGTCTCTGGAAGACAAAAAGCATTTTATACAGCAAAGAATCATTCGAAAAACCGTGGTAAAATGGCAGTAATTTTAGGTATATCGGCATTTTATCACGATTCTTCAGCAGCCATTGTTATTGACGGAAAATTAATTGCAGCAGCGCAAGAAGAACGATTCACGCGTATCAAACACACAGAGGTTTTTCCTAAAAATGCTGTTAAGTTTTGTCTCGAAGAAGCTGGATTATCCATCGATGAATTGGATGCCGTTGTTTTCTATGATAAACCGCTATTGAAATTCGAACGCTTGCTCCAAACGTATTATTCCTTTGCTCCGAAAGGATTGGTTTCATTTCTCAAAGCGATGCCCGTTTGGTTGAATGAAAAATTATTTCTGCGAAAAAAGATAAAAGAAGGACTCGCGGAAGTCGGATCCTACGATAAACGAAAGTTAAAGATGTTGTTCACGGAGCATCATTTATCGCATGCTGCAAGTGCTTTTTATCCTTCTAATTTTAATGAAGCCGCTATCCTAACAATCGACGGTGTTGGCGAATGGTGCACGGCGTCAATTGGTATTGGAAAGGGAAATTCAATTGAATTGGTGAAGGAAATGAACTTCCCACATTCGGTTGGGTTACTTTACTCAGCATTCACGTATTATTTGGGCTTTAAAGTGAATTCAGGGGAGTATAAATTAATGGGACTTGCTCCCTACGGAAATTCAGAAGCAGAACAAACAAAAAGATTTATCGGGTTAATTAAAACGAATTTAGTTGATATAAAAGACGATGGTTCGATTTGGTTAAATCAATCGTATTTCAATTATGCAACTGGATTGCGAATGGTAAAAGAGTCCAAATGGAAGGAGTTGTTTGGCATTGCTCGAAGAGATGAACTGGATGACCTCAACGAGACGCATCGAAATATGGCGCTCGCTATTCAATTGGTAACAGAAGAAATTGTTTTGAAAATGGCGATTGAGGCCAAGAAGCTCACAGGACTAAATAATCTATGTTTGGCTGGAGGGGTGGCACTCAATTGTGTCGCAAATGGAAAGCTCCAAGCGGCAACCATTTTTGATGAAATATACATTCAACCAGCGTCTGGAGATAGTGGAGGGGCAGCAGGTGCTGCAATGGCCATTTCTATGATGTATTTTAATGAAAAACGTATCATAGACTCTGAAGAAGATCTTATGAGCGGAACATATTTGGGCCCTTATTTTTCTTCTAAGGAAATCGAGTTGATGTCGCGAAAACGAAAGGCAGTTTTCGAAAAATATGCGAATCTCGATGATCTATATGAAATTGTTGCGACAAAACTCTTCGAAGGAAATGTGATCGGTTGGTTCCAAGGTCGAATGGAGTTTGGTCCACGCGCACTCGGAAATCGAAGTATTATTGCTGATCCAACGAACCTTCAAATGCAATCCAAACTCAACCTCAAAATAAAATATCGTGAGGGATTTAGACCATTTGCGCCATCAGTTTTAGAAGAAGACATGACGGAATACTTTGATCTCAAATCGAAATCGCCTTACATGTTATTTGTTGCGCCTGTGTCTGAAAAATATAGAATGAAATTGCCTGCGAATTTTAACGAATTAACCATGAAGGAGCAGTTGAAATCCGAAAGGAGTAAACTACAAGCGATCACTCATGTCGATTTTTCCGCAAGAATTCAATCAGTAAGCAAAAATACAAATCCAAAATATTGGGATTTGATTAATACCTTTAAACGAAAGTCGGGAGTAGGAATGGTTATAAATACGAGCTTTAACGTACGCGGGGAACCAATTGTATGTACGCCTGATGATGCTTTTCGTTGTTTTATGAGTACTGAAATGGATTACTTAGTTATTGAAAACTATGTGTTTACTAAAACGGCTCAATTGGACTTCGAAAACAAAGAGAAATGGCAAATTGCCTTTGCGAAAGATTGAAAGAATCAAGCAGAATCGTATTTTTACATTAGAAAAACCTACTATTATGAAACGAATACTTGTACTTGGTGCCGGTGGATTTATTGGAAGCCATTTAGTGACTCGTTTAAAACTAGGTGGACATCATGTTATTGGTATCGATTTAAAATACCCTGAATTTTCTAAATCAAAGGCGGATGAATTTATCATAGGCGATCTTCGAGATCCTAATGTTTGTGAAGCGGCAATGGATGATGAAATCGATGAGGTATACCAGTTGGCGGCAGACATGGGGGGTGCAGGTTATTTGTTTTCAGGAGAGAACGATTTTAATGTAATGCATAATTCGGCTTTAATCAATTTGAATGTTGCGCATTATGCCATCCAATTTAAAATTGAAAAGTTGTTTTTTTCTTCCTCAGCTTGTATCTATCCTCAAGTAAATCAAACGGATCCAAATAATCCAGATTGCAAAGAAAGTTCGGCATATCCAGCAGATCCAGATAGTGAATATGGGTGGGAAAAGATTTTTTCTGAACGTTTATATCAAGCGGCCACGAGAAATTATAGTTTAAATGTACGTGTAGCACGTTTTCACAATATTTATGGTCCTGAAGGAGCATGGAACTCTGGGAAAGAGAAAGCACCAGCGGCCTTGTGTAGAAAAGTTGCATTGGCAAATCAAAATGATTCGATCGAAATTTGGGGTGATGGCACACAAACAAGATCGTTTCTTTATATCGATGATTGTATCGATGGTATCCAAAGGTTAATGGAGTCGGATTGTACCGAAGTTCTGAATATTGGATCTGAAGAAATGGTAACGATTAATCGACTTGCTGAAATGATTTCAGAACATGCAAAAAAATCAATTTCATTGAATCATATTGAGGGTCCAATTGGCGTGATGGGTCGAAATTCAGAAAATTCACTCGTAACAAAGTCTATCGGGTGGACGCCAAAAATAAGCTTATCAGAAGGGCTTTCAAAAACGTATCAATGGATCGAGTCGGAAGTTACTAAACTGAAAGTTTCAAATAATTAATGGAAAAGACTAATCCATATATTTCATTTATAGTAACCTCGAGAAATGATAATCACGGCGGAGATTTACGGAAGCGCATGATGATTTTCTACAAAGGACTTATTCATCAGTGTAATAAGTATAAACTTCCTTGTGAATTAATTATGGTGGATTGGAATTCTCCTGATCAAAATGAATTACTTGACAAAGTATTACCGCCCGTTGCTGAATCTGATTATGTATCGGTTCGATATGTTATTGTGCCGCCAGAAATGCATGATAAATTGAGATTTTCAGAAAGTCTCGGATTATATCAAATGATTGCCAAGAATGTTGGCATTCGTCGAGCTAGAGCGAAGTTTGTTTTGTGCACCAATATCGACTTACTGTTTTCAGATGCACTTTTTGAAGAATTGGCAAAACGAAACTTAGAAAAAGGAAAATTCTATCGCGCCAATCGTTGTGATATTCCCGCAAGTATTAATGAAAATGACAGTGTGGAAGATCAATTGAAATTTTGTGAGGGAAACATCCTTAAACGACTGGGGAAGATTTCTAAATACGCCTTGATATATGACGAGAAGGGATTACTTTTCAAATCATCAATTTTCAACCCACTTTTGGGGTTTTTAACTTGGTTGAAAACGAATATGCTATCAGAGGATGAAGTGAAGGTACGATCCTTGGATTCAGATGCATGTGGCGACTTCACACTAATGAGTAAAAGCGATTGGGAAAAAATTGATGGTTACATAGAATTGGAAATGTATTCACTTCATATCGATACTATGGCTCTATATGCAGCCCTCGCAAAGGGGATAGAACAGGTGATATATCCTCAAGAAATGTGTTCATATCACATCGAGCATAGCGGAGGATGGGAGCCTGGAAATGCTGTAGAACAATTGCAGTTTTATCATAAACGACCTTCGTTGGATTGGTGGGTTGTGGAAGCAGCAGGAAAACAAATTGTAAAGGAAAAGTCAAATTTCGATATGAATTCGCCAAATTGGGGGTTGAATAACATTGAACTAAGAGAAATTAAAGGTTAATGATAAAAGTTGGACTAATTGGAATTGGCCGTTTGGGTTTGTGCTTTGCATTAAACCTAGAGCGTGGTGGTTTTCATGTTGTTGGTGTCGATGCTAACGCTGATTATGTTCGCTCAATTCAAAATCGGACGCTTATAACCAATGAACCACAAGTCAAAGATCTTCTTTCAAAATCAAAACAGTTAGTTGTTTCAACGGATCTTAAAACTGTTCTTTTACCTGATATTAACGTAATTTTTATTTGCGTGCCCACTCCATCATTGCCTGATGGAACATTCAATCATGAGTACATCGACAATATATGTGATGAATTATTAATTCAGGACCGACCGGTACAAAACAAACATTTAGTTATTAACTCAACGGTAATGCCAGGGTACTGCGAAGCATTGCATGAGCGTATGGTAAAACATGGATATACAATTTCTTATAATCCTGAGTTTATAGCACAAGGGTCCATTATCAAAGATCAACAATTTCCAGATCAGGTGTTGATTGGTGAAGCAAACAAAGAAGTAGGAATTAAAATTGAAACGATATACCGAAGTTTTGTTCAAAATGAGCCACGATTTAGCCGAATGACAAGGACGGAAGCTGAAATAACGAAACTTGCTGTTAATTGCTTTTTAACAACTAAAATTGCGTTTGCTAATTCAATTGGTGATTTAACAATTCAATATGGTGGCAAACATGAAAATGTGTTATCAGCAATTGGTTCTGATGTTAGAATTGGATCAAACTTCTTGCGTTATGGTTTTGGATATGGAGGTCCATGTCTTCCACGGGATAATCGTGCTTTAGGAAAGGCAGCAAATGAAGTTGGTTTGGAATTACCAATCAGTGCGGCAACAGATCGCTCTAATAGTTTACATAGAAATTTTCAGCAAGAATCGTTTCAAAAACAGAATTCGAAAGAAAATCAGATAGTTTTTACAGGTCTCAGTTATAAACCCGGATCAGACATTATTGAGGAATCGCAGCGATTAGAACTTGCAGTCGATTTAGCACATAAAGGGTATTCAATTTTATTGAAAGATCGCGCAGAGGTGATATGTCAAATTCAAGAAATTCATCAAGATTTATTCATGTATGAAGTTTTAGCAGATGAATAATCCAGTCATAATTGTCATAGCTTTTAATCGTGAGAAATCGCTTCAACGACTTTTGCAGAGTCTTACAAAGGCGCATTATCCAAAAGAGAATATTACATTACATATTTCCATTGACGGCTCCAATAACCTTAAAGTAAAAGCGTTGGCAGAACAATTTGAATGGAAATTTGGAGAGAAGGTGATTGATTTAAAAAATGAGAATCTTGGTCTATACAAACATGTTTTAGAATGTGGTGAGTTGACCGGAAAATATGGCGAGATTATCGTTTTGGAAGATGATCTTGTGGTTGCTCCAGGGTTTTATCAATATGCCGTTAATGCTCAAAAGTTTTATACAGATGACGATAGAATTGCGGGCATTTCCTTGTTTACATATCCAGTTGAAGAGAATAATTTCTATCCGTTTCAACCTGTCATAGATGATTCGGATGTTCACTTTATTCAAGTTGCATCGTCTTGGGGTCAATCTTGGAACGCGCAACAATGGTCCGGTTTTAAGAAGTGGTTAATTGAGAACCCAAAGGGAAACGAAGCAATTTTACCTGAATATATTCTGAATTGGGGAAACAATTCATGGAAAAAACACTTCATCAATTACATGATTGATACGGATCGCTATTTTGTATTTCCAAATACGGCATATTCAACCAATTTTGAGGAAGTGGGCACACATGCAACTCAAACGGGTTATTTTCAAGTACCTCTGAACTTAGGATTTTCCAAGCCTCGTTTTAAACCCTTGAAAGAATCGAATTCTGTATATGATGTTTATTTTGAATTGACTTCGAATGTGGCAAAACGCATTCTTCCCTGGATCTCTGATTACAACTTTGATGTTGATCTATATGGAAAGAAGCCAATTGATATATTTGAAAAGGAATATGTGCTTACAATTCGTAATGGCGTAAAGCCAGTTCGCAGTTATGGAGCGTCCATGCAGCCATTAATTCAGAATGTAATTTTTGAGAATGAAGGAAACGATATAGTCCTCATTAAAAAAACCAATTTAAATAGAGTTGATGATTCATATCGTTTTCTAGAGCTTTCGGAATCTATTGAAAGGTTAAGGCAAAATTCAAATGCATTTACTTCTTTTCTACATCAAGTAACAATTGTTCTTCCTGCAATTAATGAAGAACGTTTTAATCAAACGATTGCTCAATTATACAAGGAGCGATTTCATAATGTGACAATACTTGTTATTTGTAGTTCAGAGTTTGCGAATAAATTCATTCATGTTGAAGACATCATTGGTTGTCGTTTAAAATGGGCTTTTTCAGAAAGTGAAAACCTCAATGAATTGTTGAGGGTTGGGTTTAATCATGTTGATACTGAATACATGAGTTGGGCACAAGCGGGAATGGGAATAGATCTTAAAAAGTTTGAAAAGGTTGCGAAAGTTTTTTCTGGAATGAAACAGGTGAATTTTTTGCGTGGGGTGGATGAAGAAATTAACGAAGATAATTACCTGACTAAAAGCAGTGCATCATGGAGACTAACTCCGCAAATGGCCTATTTATATACAAATAGAAGCCGCAATCTAACAAGTGAATTGATGGTTTGGAGAAAGTCTTTGTTTGATGAAATTAATCAAGAACTAAAAGCTGATTTTTCTAATCTCTTTATTGAACTTTTAAAAGCAACTCCAATGTATGTTTTTATGGAGAAACTAGGTGATACGAAAGGAATGGAGTCGATTCATACGATATCGAAGCCGGCATTACGAGAGTGTTTATCAGAACCTAGGTTTAAACGAACGATCTTTCAAAGGATTCTTACTCATCCTTTTCTCTTTCCTGGCTTTTATTGTAATTTTCCTTTAATTAGATTCTTTTACAAAGAATTAGCTAAACTTCCCCTTGTAATTCGTTACGATTATAAGAACGACAGTTACTTTTTAGATAATTATTAATGATAAAGAAAGCGAGGATTTATATAATCATTTTTGTTGTTGCTTTAATTCAATATGGCAATACGTTTGAGCACGATTATGCGTGGGATGATGCTATCGTAATCACTGGAAACGATCGTGTGCAGCAAGGTTTAAGTGAACCAAGTGAGTTTTTTCGAAATATTAAAGGGGATGAGGTTCAATACCGTTATGGATATAGACCAATAACACTACTTAGCTTTGCGTTAGACATCGAAATTTCCGGAATGACACCAAAAACTGGTCATGTCATGAATGTGATGTATTTTGTTTTGCTCTGCTGCCTAATTTTCTATTTTCTTAGAAGGATGTTTCCAGAAAAGGAAACGCTTTTTTCTATCCTCATTGTCGGTTTGTTTTTAATTCATCCTGTACACGTCGAAGTTGTGGCAAATATTAAATCGAGAGATGAGATTTTAACTATGATTTTTGGAATTGCTTCCCTGATATTTTATTTGAACTTTCTTGAAAAATCAAAGCACAAGGTTATTTATGGTGGACTTGTATTATTCATGTTGATTTTAGCTTTTTTATCTAAAGAGAACGGAATCACATTTGTAGGTGTTTTATTGCTAATTGCATATATGAAGAAAACGCACACAATCAATCCATACTTCAGGTATGGATTGCCTATTTTGGGAGGAATCGTGTTAATTGGGATTCGTTTATTCGTGTATTCTGACTTTATATTCGAAAACAACGCTACGGTACTTCTTGAATCATTTCAATACAAAGAGGATGGGTTTTTAGGAAACCCAATTTTTGATGCTACCGGGTTTATGCAAGTCTTGCCAAATGTGTTTAATATTTTGATAAAGAATATTGGGTTAATGTTATTCCCCATAACACTTGTTCATGATTATGGGTTTTCGCATTCCATTCTTGTTGGATGGACTAATCCATGGGTTATCGTTTCGATAATAATCCATCTAGGTTTAATCTACGTAATAATTCGAGAATTTAAAAAGAAGTCCGAATTACTTTTTGGTGTACTATTCTACTTTATTACGCTTTCTGTGTTTTTGCATATCATTCAAGTGGGCCCTGATTATATGGCAGAACGGTTTTTATTTATTCCTTCATTGGGGTTTATAATTGCTGTAGTATCCATTATTGAAAGGATTACCGACGCTAGCTTTAATATCGATGCAAATCCTATTTGGAAAAATAACAAAGCAAGAATAGCACTTGGTGTTGTAGGACTTTTCTTTGTTTTAGGGTTTGTGAAAACTACAGATCGAAATAAAGCTTGGGAAAACAATAAGGTATTATTTGAATCGGATATTGATGCTTTAGATGATTGCGCTAGAGCGCAGTATAATTATGCTTGCCTACTTCATAGTGAGTATTATAAACAACCGACACAGCTGAAGCAAGAAAAAATCCTATACCATTATGGTCGTGCAGTAGATATTTCTAGTCGATCGATGAAAGCTATGCTTGATTTAGGGAATGCTTATATGGAATTTGGTCAAATTGAAAAAGGAAAAGAGACCTTTTTAAATACAGTAATAGCGCACGATGGATTGGTTGCACCATTACTTCAATTGGGAAACTATTATTTTTCTCAAAATCAGTTTAAAAAAGCATTGATTCAATATGAAAAAGCCGAAGAATTGGCAAAACTCCCAAATATTTTTCACTCCAAGGCAATTTGCTATTTAAAGTTGGATCAAACTGACAATGCTATTCTAGCTTTAGAGGAAGGATTGAAATACGAACCTTCAACAAGTGACTATTTTGTTTTAATGAGCGACTTATATCTTGCTAAACAAGATAAAATAAGAGCAAAGGAAGCCATTCAAAAAGCGATTGATTTAGCACCGGAGGATAAAGCTATTCGCTTGAAAGAGAGCTTGATTGAGTAAAACCCAAAGATATTTTTTTATTTTTTTATTGAATGGATTGACTATATTTGTAACTTAAATCATCACTTATGAACCACTTTTCACAAAGAAGAAGTAAAATGACTTTACTTTTATCCATTTGTTTCAGCTTGATTAGCTCTTTTGGATTTACCCAATTAACAGTTACAAAAACATATTCTCCCGGGAGCTCTATTTCAATAGATGGATGTGGAACTTATTGTACAACATTGCCTGGAGTTACATTTTCTTCTGCGGATTTTTCACCAGGAGCTTGTGAAATCACAGATGTGAATGTAAATATTGTATGGGCAAAAACGGATGGGTCTTGTACATCCCCTGGAGTAGGGAGTTCATTTCATTCCGAGACTAACTTTAGAATAGATGGGCCTGATGGAGTAAATGAGATACTTGTATTACCAGGAAGTTACTCCGGAAATGGAACAATATCATCTGTTAGTACAACACTCGACCAATCAGCCGGTTCGACTATAGGTGGAGTAGACCCATTTTCGGGAACATTTCGACCAAATAATGGAAATCTAGATAATTTTAATGGTACAAATGCTTTTGGTACATGGGCACTTCGCGCTGGTGATACCGGAGCAGGTGATCCACTTTGTATTGTTTCATATAGTGTAACAGTAACACTGTCCGCTAGTGATGTGAGCGCTCCAGTGCCGGATTTAGCAACCTTATCCGATATAACAGCAGAGTGTGAGGTAACCAGTTTAACTGCACCAACAGCTACAGATAACTGTGGAGTAGTAACAGTAACGAACGATGTAACCCTTCCAATCACAACTCAAGGTACCACAGTGGTTACATGGACATACGACGATGGCAATGGAAATACTTCTACGCAAACGCAAAATGTAATCATAACGGATGCAACAGCGCCAGTAGCAGATATTGCAACCTTATCCGATATAACGGCAGAGTGTGAGGTGACTTCATTAACTGCACCAACAGCTACAGATAACTGTGGAGTGGTAACAGTAACGAACGATGCAACACTTCCAGTTTCATCGCAAGGAACCACAGTGGTTACATGGACGTATGACGATGGTAATGGAAATACTTCTACACAAACGCAAAATGTAGTAATAACTGATGTTAGTGCACCAGTAGCAGATGTCTCGTCGTTATCAGATATAACAGCAGAGTGTGAGGTAACGAGTTTAACTGCACCAACAGCAACAGATAACTGTGGTGGAACGGTAACAGTAACGAACGATGCAACACTTCCAATCACAACTCAAGGAACCACAGTAGTTACTTGGACATATGATGATGGCAATGGAAATACATCGACACAAACACAAAATGTGGTGATTACAGATGCAACTGCACCAGTCGCAGATATTGCAACCTTATCCGATATAACAGCAGAGTGTGAGGTAACGAGTTTAACTGCACCAACAGCTACAGATAACTGTGGTGGAACGGTAACAGTAACGAACGATGCAACACTTCCAATCACAACTCAAGGAACAACGGTGGTTACATGGACGTACGACGATGGTAATGGAAATACTTCTACGCAAACGCAAAATGTTATTCTTACAGATGCAATTGCCCCAACTGCTTCTAATCCAACAGCTTTAAGTTTTGAATGCTTAGCGGATGCTGTTGTTGATATTTCAGTTGTAACAGATGAAGCAGACAATTGCTTAGGACCTATAACTGTGAGTCACGTTAGTGATGTTGTAACTGGTAATGGATGTCAGGATACAATTACTAGAACATATAATGTTGCTGATGAAAGTGGAAATAACATTGATGTTGTTCAAATGATTTATATCGAAGATGTAACGGCCCCAACGGCTTCTAATCCAACAACACTGAATGTTCAATGTGCAGCGGATATCCCAGCGCCAGTTACTGGATGGGTTACTGATGAAGCAGACAATTGTGGAGTTCCAACAGTAACCTGGGTAAATGATGTTTCGGACGGATTAACTTGTCCTGAAACAATTACAAGAACATTTGCAGTAACAGATAATTGTGGAAATTCAATTAATGTTATTCAATTAGTCGTGGTTCAGGATATTGATGCTCCAATTTTTGATGTAGCATCTTTGGTAACAGAAACCGCTTTTTGTGATGTAACGTTAACACCACCTACAGCAACAGATAACTGTTCTGGAGTTATAACAGCAACAACAACTCAAGTGTTCCCAATTAATACCCTTGGAACAACAACTGTCACTTGGAATTATGTAGATGATTGTGGAAACACTTCGTCTCAAACGCAAGATGTAGTAATTGAAAGTATTGATGTTTCAACTTATATTGCAAATGATGGTATTTCTATTGTTTCTTCAAATGTAACTGCAGGTGTAACATACCAATGGATCGATTGTTCTGCTGGTAATACACCTCTAGTAGGAGAAACAAATCACAATTTTACTCCTACGTATAGTAGCGACTTCGCTGTAATTATAACGGAAGATGGTTGTTCAGATACTTCAGCTTGTGTTACGGTAACAGAAGTTGGTTTAACTGATCTATCTGCAGGAACATTGACTTTTTCCCCAAACCCTACAATTGACGGAAATTTCAAAATCAACTATGATGGACAAATTAAATCTATTGAGGTAGTTGATCTTATAGGAAGAAGTGTTCGTTTACCAATTGACCTAAATGAAGGTTTGGTAAATGGCTCTCAATTATCTGCGGGTAAGTATTTAGTGCGTGTTGTGACAATTGAAAATCAAGAAATGATTGGTACAATAATTATTCAGAAATAATAATTGAATTAAAGTTTTAATGCTAAAAAGGGAGTTTCTATTGAGACTCCCTTTTTTAATGGACTTAAATGATTTCGAGAGTAAATTGCGAATTACAATGGAGTTTGCGAAGATTGTAAAATGACTTTGATTTAGTGCAAGAAATCAATCGAGGAAACCTAAGTCTTCAATTTTTTCATAAATTGTTTTTCCAAATAAAGAATATCCTTTCTCGTTGAAATGCGAATCAAGAGGATAATAGTAATGTGATATAGTCGATACGTTTTTCTTAAAATCGATTGAACTATCAAGAAAATGAAATTGTTTTTCTTTTAAGAATTTAGCAAGTTCAGTTTGGCCAAAAAATGGTGTGTGTATTCCTCCTTCAAATTCTTGAATAGAAGGCTGTAATACAACTAGTAATTTTGTTTTCTGTTCACTTGTTAATGTTTTTAATTTTGACAATGCTTCCTTGATATGAAGAATCGCTTTTAACTCTGCTTCTTTAGAGTGTACATTTTTTAATAAACTGGAGCTATAGTCATTTGCATTAATTATTAATCGGATAATATGATTAGTAGCATATAACCATTCCCACGAAGGGGCATCTTTACCAGCTGTGCCATCGTTGTGAAAACGTTCAAAACCTCCTCGCCCTGCAACATCTGTTATATCAGTGGAGTTTATGGTGATAATAAGAATATCAGGGTGGTAATTTATTAGTTTGTCTCTATATAAAACGAATTCATAAATTGGGTCACTACCTCCAATACCCCCATTAATAGTTTCTATATTATTTGATTTCCACCGAGTTTCCATTTGTTTTACCCAGGAATTCTCATAACTTGTTCCTACTCCCTCAGTAAAAGAATCCCCAAGTGCTAATATTCGTAATTTTGAGCCCTTTTCTTGAGAAAGTTCCATTTCCGAGATCCCTAAAGAATTTACATTTCTTTGAAATAAAAACTCCTTTTTTTGATTGGAAATAACTGTATTCGGAGTGTGTGCCCAATACCAAGAGTTTAATTTTTCCTGCTTTGCCATGGAGAAATATTTTCCGTCGGCACGTTCGGGATAAGTTTGCATAATTCCAGTGAATCTGAGAATGACTTCAGCAATAAATAGTACAATGAATGTCGATCGTGAAGTACTTACTATGGCAATTTGTTTCGACTTAAGTCTTTTAATAAATGCGATAAGGATATATAGTATAGTTTCAACAAGAAAGGATAATCCGGTTAAAAGCAGCAAATTTCCAAAAAATAAATAATAGAAATTACTATGATTTACGACAAAAAAAGACCCGTATAAAAGCATTATAGCAATCAATAAACTGGATATAATAGAACGTAAATTTTGCTGCATGAAAGTGTGATTACGATAAATATAATTGAAATTATCGATGACTCTTGTTAGGGAAGGAAAATGAGCGTATAATATTAGAAAAACATAGCCCCAATCAATTTTCTAATGATTGGGGCTATTGGTTGTGACCCCAGCAGGATTCAAAGCCTATTAAGTTTTAGTATATTTACGTATTGCTACTTATATCCCTAAAGCCCTATGGTATATACGATTTATTTATATACGTGAGATTTGTTAGTTAGTTAAAATAAGTTTAGATTCGTGTAAAGAAGCATATTGTGGAGACAATGTGGTAAAACTTTTTCTTTTCATTTATGGCAACAATTCGATTTTCAATTAAAGGAAAGCAGGACCCTTCAAATATCTATGTTAGATTACGAGATGGGCGTAAATATGACTTTGTAGCGGTTACGGGTTTAACTATTTCACCAAAACACTGGAGTAATGAAAAGCACTGGGTTAAGCATTTATCTGATTTCCATGATAAGTTGAATCTTGAGAATACCCTGAAGAAGATAGAAACAACCCTTTATACTAGAAGAAACGAAAGAATATCTAAACGATTAAGTTTAGATATAGAATGGTTTAAGGATACCTTAGCTGAAACTACAAGTCAGCACGAAACTGAAACGGATCATTTAATTACTCTATTGGAGAATTATAAGAATAGATTATCAAAAACTATCAGGAACGGAAGGAAAGTTTCTGCCGGAGCTTTGAGGAATTACAACACTACCTGTCAAAGGTTAAAGAAGTATGAAGACCATTTCAAAACAAAAATTTATTTAAGCGAAGTAAACCTTGATTTTCACGCGAATTACTTACGTTTTGCTCAAGATGTTTTGAATCTTTCTATTAATAGTATCGGAAAAGACTTTAAACAAATTAAAACGATTTGTTTTGATGCTAGAGATAGTGGGAAAGAAGTGAACCCAATGTCGATTTCTAGAAAATTCAACTCCCCTACGGAGAAGACTGTTTTTACAACACTGAATGAATCAGAGCTTAAGAGGATATTGGAATATTCGGGCCCAGATTATTTGAATAATGCCAGAGACTGGTTGATCATTGGTTGTTGGACAGGCTGTAGGGTAGGAGATCTAATGAAGTTGAATGAGAGTAATTTAAAAGATTATAAAAGCACAAAAATTATTCAATACACACAATCAAAAACTGGGAAGCAGGTTAACGTTCCAATACATCCTCAGGTACTGCAAATTTTAGATAGATTATCTGGTTTTCCCAGACCTATTTCCGATGTGATGTTCAACAAATTTATTAAGGAAGTTGGAAAAAGAGCTGGATTAAAGGAGAAGGTTAAAGGATCAAGACAGAACCCAAAAACTCATAAGAAAGAGACTGGTGAATTTGAGAAGTGGGAATTGATCAGGTCACATATTTGTAGACGCAGTTTCGCAAGTAACCATTATAATCGTTTACCAAATAAGGTGATTATGGCTGTAACTGGACATGCCACAGAGAGAATGCTATTGTCGTATATAGGTCAGACTGAAATTGAACATCTAGAAAACTATTTAGACCTATGGAAACAATAGACTTAATTAAACCCTTTGGACCTGGACACCCTGTGTTTCTAATGATTGATGAATTACGCAGGACAAAATTTTTTATTTGGCCCTCAAAGGCAAAAAAGAAGAAAATAAGTCTATTGAAGAGTGAAATTTTGGATTTTGGAGAAGAATATGTTTCTAAAGTTGAATCAATACCTCAAGATCAAATCCATTATTTTGAATTACGTGTTCTCCCTTCTCTAAAAAATGTCGAGAACCTTCTAAATGGTTATAATTCTATTAAAATGGGGATGAAGCCAACAGAGCAGGCATTTTTTCCTTTAGAAACAATTATCGACGTACTAAATGAATTTTATTCGAATGTCTTTTATGCACATCCCAAACAACCTTATAGTCCTCCTCCAAAGATTAAACTTGTTGAGAAAGAAACTCAAAAATCAAAAATTGGAAAAATGTTAAGGTCAAAAGAAATGGAAGAGATTACTGATATTTCAAATAATTATTCTCCTAATTCTATTGCTAAAATAATTGCCGAGAGATTAGGTGCCAATAAGACCTCTGTGCAGCCTGTTGTGAACGCATACATGCATGAAAAAAAAGGTGAGGATTATGACCGCACGAAATATCCTTATTAGTCAACTTTAGTCTTGTGACTACGTTTTGACTAAGCTTTATTTGGTCTCAGAATTAATTTAAATGAATTAACAATGAGAAATCAAAAAAGCTCCGAGCAACTGCAAAACGAAGTCTTTAATCTTCGAGAAGAACTGCTTGCCTTAAGAGAGGAAAACCGTATTCAAAAATCTAAAGAATTTTTAACCAGGAAAGATGTATCTGAATACTTTGACATATCCTATGTCACTATTCATGATTGGATTCATAAAGGAATGTTGAAGCCTTATAAGATGGGTAGAAGAACATTTTTTAAATACAGTGAAATTCTAGATACAATCCTAAGTTCCAATAAATGAATCCTCTTATTAAACCTGAAAAATATTTTAGGTAAAAAAGGATCTTATTCTATCTATTCGAGATATGCCTTTGGGTGCACAGTAGGGTACCCCTATTTCTGTGAATCCAAAAGCGTTTTTTTTCTCCACATGATTGAAATCATGGTCGCAATTTTTTGATAAATGAAAGAATACAGGTTACATATTAGAGTTTCTAAAACTCAAAAACAAGAACTGGAATCGAGAGCAGAAAAAGCTGGTCTAAGCGTTTCTGATTATGTCCGAAAGGTTTCGATTAACAGTAATCAAAAGTTCTTAACAGATCAAGACCGAGTGTTATTCAACGAGCTAAGAATCGAGCTAAGAAATGCGGCAAACATCAGAAATAGGAATGAGAACATGAGGGCAGCATTAGATCCAATAAGAGGTAAGTTAAAAACACTAATTAGAAAGTTCAAATGATTATCAAAGCTAAAAGTATAACCAGGAGTCATGCAATTAATGCATTGAATTACATAATTAAGGAAGAAAAGGACCACCTGATATTGGGTTATGATGGTGCAGATATTTCGAGTGCGAGTAAATTTGTCAGTGATTGTGATTTATATCAAAAAGATCGCGTCAAAAAGAGTTTTATTTCAATGGTAATATCGCCACATGTTGACAATAATTTGTCCATTGATGATTTTAAAAAGCTCTTGTTATTGGTACAAGAGGAATTGAAGCTTACTAATCGTCAGTACTACGCGGTAATTCATCGTAATACAAAAACGCCTCACATTCATTTAATTTCTAATCGAATAGATTATCAGCACAAAACCTTTAATGATCATCATATAGCATGGGATTGTCAAACAGCGTGTATAAAGATTTGTAAAATCTTATCCATTAAAAATGGATTTCAATACAATAGACAAAACGAATATTCGAAATTAGAAAAGGAGTATGATATTGAGAGATGGAATAAACTTCAAGTTATTAGAGCTGAATTCAACAAGATAAAGTTTGTAGCTACGAACATTGACCAAGTATACAATCACTTAATTAGTCAAGGAATTAAAGTTGACAAATCCAAGTACAAAAATGGAAAGTACGGAGTGTCAATTTCAATAGATGGAGAGACTTTTAAAGCTTCGAAGGTTGATCCTCATTTGACTTTATTGCCAAATGGTGATTCATATAAGGCAAACAATAAAATGCAGGTTTTATTAGATAATAATGCCTTAAGAAGTGAAGGATTAAGAACAGGGGCAGATATAAAGAAAGAAATGGGGGAAGTTGAAGGTGATAAAAACCGCCTCAAAGCATTAATAGAAGAACAAGCCTTTGTCATCTGGTTAATGACTCATAAACCCAAAAAGAAAAATGAAGAATTCGACGATTATAAACCTAAAAGAAAGTATAGAGTCGGACTAAAAGTTCAAATAAAATGAAGAATCGAAAAAATAATAAGGGTACAAAGTTTACAAAGAGTACAAACAAGGATGAGATTGTAAACTTTGTAAACATTGCCAAGAGCCAATTAAATACATCTTATATACCTGAATCCGTATTTGAGAAGTTACCAGAATTTTTAAAAAAAGGGTGTGAAAAATTTACTGATAAACGTAAACGTGATGTTTATCTAACAAGTGCATTAGGAGTTTTATCAGGTTGTCTTCCGAATGTTTCAGGCTTTTATGGAGACCAAGTTTATTATCCAAATCTATTTACACTTATTCTTGCACCAGCCGCTAGTGGTAAATCAAGTATGAGATTTGCAGATCAATTAGCTAGACCAACTCATATTTTCATTAGAAATCAGTATAAGCAAGAACTAGATGAATATAAAAAAGAGAAATTAGCATTTGATTTGACTAAGGACTGTAGTGAGAATCCACCGGTTCAACCGACAAGCAAACAACTAATATTTCCTGGAAACATATCTAGCTCAAGCTTGTATGATTTGCTAAATAATAACGATGGTAAAGGAATTATTATTGAAACGGAAGCGGACACATTAGTTAATTCTTTGAGTAAGGAATGGGGTTCGTTTTCAGATCTATTGAGAAAATCTTTCGGACATGAACCCGTTTCATTAAGCAGGAAAACTGACGGCGAATTGATAGAAGTTGATGAACCGAAGTTATCAATGGTGTTAACCGGGACACCTAATCAAATGTTTAACCTTTTGTCTAATGCGGAAAACGGCTTAGTGAGTAGGTTCATGTACTACATATTTGAATCAGAAAGAGAGTTTAAATCACAAAGACCAGTAAGAGATGATTTACAGTCATTTTTTAAAAATCAAGGACATCAAGTTAAAGGAATGATAGATTTTCTATCGAAGAATCCCACAGAAGTTATTTTTAATAGTGACCAATGGGAAGAACATGAGACATTTTTTAATTTGTTCTACAATAATATCGTAAAGCTGCACCATGAACATCCTGCTGATGGAATTTTGTTCAGGCTAGGTGTAATGATGTTCAAGATTTGTATGATCTTAACCTCCTTGAGAAAATTTGAGAGTATGTTTGATGGATCGTTGATTGATTGTCATCCTGATGATTTCGAAATAGCTAAAAAACTAGCTTCAACATATCTTGAACATGGACTAATCGTTTATAATAACCTTCCAAAATCTTCAAGCCATGATATAACACCTCCAAAACAGGCGGTAGATAGACTTTTTGAGGGTTTGAACGAGTTTTTCTCAAGGTCTGAGGCGATCTCAAAAGGAAGTCAATATGGACTTTCAGCGAGTACAGTGGATAAAAGTCTCAAAAAAGCGGTTGACAAAAATGAAATTTCTCGGATAAAAGCAGGGTTTTACGCTAAAAAGCAGACCGAATAGTGTCAAGAATTTCTCGTTTCTGGGTAATTGACGAATTATCATCCAGAGAAATATTTAGGATTTGAAAGGCTTGAGGGCAAAGGTTTACTATCGAAAGGTCGATTGGTAGATAGGATATATTATTCCAATCTTCAAAGGAAAATAAAAAGCTAAAATACTCAAATCCAATTAGGCTTAGTTCTAAACAGTCTTCTTCCGAAAGAATGACCCAGTAATTTTCTCCAGTTTTGATATGGTCCATATTAAAAGATGTTTAAGCTTAAGATAATAAATTTTGAAATAATCTGGTCGTTCCTTGTTCATATTCCCCATGATCCATCATAGTAATATCCTGATGACATGGCTTACATACTGATACCAATTCAAATAGCGGCTCATCTTTAAAGTGCTTGTAAGTTATATGGTGTACCTCTGTTGCTTTATTATTTAAACAAGATTGACAAATATTATTATCTCTTTCGAGCACTTTTTTTCGTCGAGTAGTCCATTCCTTAGAACGAATGTAATCCTCATATTCCTTGTAATTGCGCCCGGCGCCTTTTACTTCAGGTCGCAACTTTTCTTTAGCTGTAAATATAGCACGGCAGCTGTTGGTAAATTCAGTCCATTCATTGATTCGTATTTGATCGATAGCGTCATTCTTAGCCGTATCATGTGATTCGAATATGGTAATGTCTAGTCCTTTCTGACTATAGCTACGTCCGAGCTTTGTATAACAATTGTTGCACTGTTTCCTTAGTTGGAAACGACCATCCTTATTAGGATGTTTAATATATTCTAAATCTGGTGCACTGCAACAAAGTTCTCTTAACCTAATGATGCCCATAAATTCATAGCAGTGTTCGCAATAAGCATGATTATCATAAGTTAACTGAGTTATACTAAGAACTTCATCACAATGAGGACAG
>Ga0193954_1000185_pt1 | contig 37632 bp, 34 predicted proteins | sample BB_5_MG_FD_140340 | JGI IMG/M metagenome (GOLD analysis project Ga0193954, IMG submission 140340) | Microbial mat bacterial communities from the Broadkill River, Lewes, Delaware, United States - BB_5_MG | ecosystem: Environmental > Aquatic > Freshwater > River > Microbial mats | place: USA...
AAAACTTATCCAACACATTCACAAACAGTTCAAGCACAAGGTGGAATAAATGCAGTTTTATATGAAGATGATGATAGTGTTAATATTCACGTAGCTGATACATTTAGGGCATCTTGTGGTTTAGCTAATAAAGACAATATAAATTTTATGTGTAAAGAAGCTAAAGATACAATTTATTGGCTTGATAAGATTGGCGTACCTTTTACAAAAAATGAAAGTGGGGATATTGCTCAAAGAAAATTTGGTGGAACTAAAAAAATAAGAACTTGTTACTCTAGTGATTATACAGGCTTAAAAATAGTTCATACTTTATTTGACCAATGTATAAAAAATGGTATCAAGTTTATAAATGAACATACTTTATTAGATTTAATAATAAATGATAATAAATGCTTTGGTGTAATTGCATTAGATATTATTGAAGGAAAAGTAAAAGAATTTAAAGCAAAAAGTACAATATTAGCAAGTGGTGGTTATGCTGGGATTTACACTAACTTTACAACTAATTCTTTTTCAAATTCTGCTGATGGACTTGCAATATCATTAAACTCTGGCTTAAATCTTTCAAATATAGAGTTTGTACAATTTCATCCAACAGCTCTAGTTAATAGTAATATACTTGTAAGTGAAAGTGCTAGAGGTGAGGGTGGTTATTTACTTGATCAAAATGAAAATAGATTTATTGATGAATTAAAACCAAGAGATGAAGTTGCTCGAGCAATATATAACAAAATCAAAGCTAATGAAAAAGTATATTTAGATTTAAGGCATTTAGGACTTGAAAAAATAAATGAAGTAATGCCACAAGAAAGAAGACTGGCTTTAGAATTTTCAAATGTTAGAATAGAAAAAGAACTTTTACCAATAAATCCAGCAGCACATTATTCAATGGGTGGAATTAAAACTGATATAAATACAAGAACTAATATAAACTCTTTATATGCTTGTGGTGAAATTGCTCAAAGTTCAATTCATGGAGCAAATAGACTAGGCGGTAACTCTTTACTAGAAATAGTTACTTTTGGAAAAATAGCTGGAATAAATGCTTCAAAAAATGCTAAAGAAATAAAGACTTTTGATGATAATAAAAGTAAAGAATTATTAAAACAACAAAACTATATAAAAGAAATTTATTCTTATAAAAATGAAATAAATTTTTATGAAAGTAAAGAGTATTTAGGAAAACTATTTTTTGATAATGTAGGCCTTTTTAGAAATGAAGAAAATTTACAATTTGCTATAAATGAATTAGATAAAATTAAAAGCAATATATCAAATATGGGAATTCAAGATAAATCAATTGAGTATAATAAGAACTTGCTAGAATTTCTTGAGTTTATAAATATGATTGAGATAGCAGAAGTGATTGTAAAAACAGCGCTTAATAGAAAAGAAAGTAGAGGAGCTCATTATAGAGATGATTACCCAAAACAATCAGATACTTATGAAAAAAATTCCCTAATAAGAAAAGTTGATAAAGAATTAGTTTTATCTTTTGAGGATGTATTATGAATATAAATATAAAAAGATTTAATAAGCAAAATCATAAAAATCAAATCATTCAAACTTTTTCTGTGACAAAAAGGAATTTGCTGCAGGCTTTAAATGAAATAAAAGTAAGCTGTGATGCTAGTTTATCATATAGATGTGGATGTAAGAGTGGTGTTTGTGGTTCATGTGCAGTAAGAGTAAATGGTGTAGAAACTTTAGCATGTAAAACGATAATTAAAGAAAATGATTTAGTTGAGCCATTGAAGAATAGAGAAGTTATAAGAGATTTAGTTGTAGATGTTTCACATGAAACATTGTTAATAAAAAAATCAAATGCTTATATTCAAGAAAATAGTCAAGCTAGTATTTCTCAAAATGATATTAAACTAATTGATACTCAAAGTAATTGTATTCTTTGTAATGCATGTTATAGTTCATGTCCAGTTTATGAAGTAAATAAAGAGTTTCTAGGGCCTTTTGCACTAACAAGAGCATTAAGGTATATAAATGATAAGAAAGTGCTTGATAATAGCTCTATTGTTGCTTCAGTACAAGATAAAGGGATATGGGATTGTACTTTATGTAGTGCATGTACTTTTGTATGTCCCCAAGGTATAGATCCTAAAGCAGATATATTACAATTACAAAATATATCAGTTCAAAAAGGACATCAAAATCCTAATTTTTCAAACTTTGATTCAGGGATAGATTTTGGAAATGATGATTTTGGGTTTAACCCAAATGGAGGTTTTTAATTAAGAGCGTAAAGGCTCTTAATTAAAAATTAGATTTAATTTTAAATATTATAGATTATCTTTTAAGTATAAATAATCAGACATTTTTGTCCACTCTCTTACTTTTTTCATATAAGCATCTTGTGAATCTAAAACCTCTTTTAAGATAGGACTTTTATTTCCTAGTTCAACTCTTAACTCATTATTAGCTTTTTTCATAGCATTCATAACAGGAGTAGGAAAAGTTTTAATTTTAATATTTGGTTGTTCTTTTTTCATCTTATCCCAAGCTTGCGCACTCATATCGTAATGTTGGATATACATATCATATGCAGATACTCTCATTGCAACAATCATAATTTGCTGTAAATCTTTTGGTAATTTATTAAACTTCTTTTTATTTATTAAAAATTGCATTTCAGAAGCTGGTTCATGCCAACCTGTGTAATAATAAGGAGCAATTTTATGGAAGCCCATTTTAATATCCATTGCAGGTCCAACCCATTCTAATGCATCAATAGCATTTCTTTCTAATGATGTATATAACTCACCAGGTGCAATATTAGTAACTTGAACTCCAAGTTTAGCCATAATTTCTCCTGCAAAACCAGGAATTCTCATTTTTAAACCTTTTAAATCTTCAAGAGATTTAATTTCATTTCTAAACCAACCACCCATTTGAACACCAGTGCTTCCTCCAGGAAAAGATAAAACACCATGTTTAGAATATACTTTTTGCATTAATTCTAAACCACCTCCATGATAAAACCATGCATATTGTTCAGGAGCAGTTAACCCAAAAGGCATAGATGTAAAAGGTAAAGTGTTTATGTCTTTACCTTTCCAATAATAAGATGCACTATGACCCATATCATACTGTCCACCTTTTACCATATCAAGAATTCCTAAAGGAGCTTTATGTTTATTAGAAGTATCAACTCTAATAATTAATCTTCCGTTAGACATCACTTCTGCAAGTTTTGCCATATTATTCGCAGAGTCAATCAATGGAGTTGTAGTCTTACCCCAAGTAGTTGCCATTTTTAATTTATATACTTTTTCTTTAGCATTAAGATTCATACTCATTGCTATTAAAAGAACAGAAGTAACTCCAAGTTTACCAATCATTTTTTTCATTTCTTTCCTTTTTTTAAAATAAGATCTTTAATCTTTTTCTTCTTTTTCCAGCCGAGTTTTTTTAATTCAGGTTCATCAAAAAACTCTTTTGTATATCCAAAACATAAATATGCAATAAATTTATAATCTTCTTTTTTCATATCAAAAATTTTATTTATTTTTCTTGGTTTTAAAATAGAAACCCAACCCATACCTATATTTAAAGCACGAGCTGTTAACCACATATTTAAAATTGCACATACAACAGAGTATTCTCCTGTTCTTTTCATATATGTTTGTCCTAAAATATCTTTTTTACTTTTTTTATAATAAACAGCAATATTGATATATGATTCTTTAATTCCTTCAAGTTTTAAAGAATTATATATTCTTCTACTTTTAAATTTTTTCTTACTTTTATTAAAGGATTTTTTAAAATGCTTATAAACTAAATCTTTTTTCTTTTTATTAACAATAACAAAACGCCAAGGTTGTGAATAACCAACAGATGGTGCATTTTGTGCAGAGTCTAAAATCTTTAAAAGTTTTTTTTGTGATATTTTTTTGTTAATAAAATTATTACCTCTAACATCTCGCCTAGAAGTAATAATCTTATTTAATGTAGTTTGATCTTTTTTTGTAAAAATCATTTATATTGAAAAATCGTGTAAGTCTTTGAATAAAAAAGCTTCAATAATTTCATCAATACTTTTTTGTGTTGGTGCTACTAGTGCAATTATTCCTTCATCCATAAATGGCCAAACATATTCTTGATCATTTATAACAACTACTGCATCAATCCATTCCAAAATTTCTTCTCTTCTGTCTACAAACTCAATACTAGCTATTTTGCCACCATCTAATTTTATAAAAGCCCAAGATTTATTTTCTTCTATTGAAGCAATAACACATTCATCTCTATTTGTTGAATCAACTGGTATTAATACTGTCATATATTCCTCTTTAAAATATTATAAGTTATATAAAGATTGATTTTACAATTTTGTTTCTTAAGAAATATACTCTTTTTTAAACCACAAAGAAAATATAAATAAAGAATAAAAATGTTGTTTAAATTTTCTCTGCAAAGAAAGCTCATATATATGTCTAATATACACTTCATTAAATAATTTAGTTGTATTATTTACATCAATTACTATATCTAGCATTGATTTTCCATATTCTTCATTTAACCATTCGTTAAAGGGTGAATTAAAACCCTTTTTTGTTCTATTTATAATAGTTTTAGGAATATATTTAGCTGCAATTTTTTTTAATAAATATTTATTAGTATTTCCAAATTTTATAGAAGATTCAATTGAGAACATATAATTAACTAAATTAAAATCTAAAAATGGAGTTCGAACTTCCAAAGAGTTTCTCATAGAAATTCTATCAACTTTGGATAGAAGTGATTCTCCTAGCCATATTTTTAAATCAATATAACTCATCCAATCAACAGGATCATTTTTAGGTTTTTCAGTTTTATATGTAGGAACTCTGACAAAAAGTTTCTTTCTTTGTATATCTGTATAAATCTCACCAAATGAATTATATAAAGTTTGATTTTTTACAATTCGTCTTAAATATTCACTCTCTTTAGTGTTGTTTTGCAATGCTGAAATTATCGTATTTAAAAACTCATTTTGGCCACTTGATAATGTCTTTTCAAACTCATAATACTTTAAAAACTTAGCATAGTTATCATAACCTAAAAATATTTCATCACTTCCTTCTCCTGATAAAACAGTTTTTATTCCACTTTGATGAATTTTTTGAGATAAAATATTTAAAGGAATTGCAGCAGAATCACCGTGAGGTTCTTCAAGAGCATCTAAAGTATCATGAAAGTTATCTATATACTCTTTTTTGCCAATAATTACTGGATGATGATTTGAATTAATATGTTTTGCAGTTATTTTTGCATAATCTAACTCACAATAGTTTTTATATTCATCATAACCAACTGAGAAAGTATTTATTCTTTTTCCTGATATTTTTGTATAAAGTGCAGAGATTAGTGAACTATCAATTCCTCCACTTAATAGTGAGGCAACTTCTACATCTCCTACTAATCTACTTTCTACACTTTTAAATAAAAGCTCTTCTATATCTTTTAAAGCAATACTTTCATCTTTGATTTTTTTATAGGTGTTTATTTTATAAAATCTTTTTTTAACTAACTCATTTGACTTTAAAGGCTCATATGTAAGATAAGTAGCAGCTTCTAGTTTTAATATATTTTGATAAAAAGTATCTTCTCCATAAGAAACAAAATATTGTAGGTATTTATTTACTGCTACTTTATTTAAATTGGGTTTCTTATCAAGTAATTTTAGTATAGATTTAATAGAAGAAGCAAAGATAAACTTATTATCTTTAAAATGGTAAAAAAATGGTTTCTTCCCATATCTATCTCTTGCACAAAAATACTTCTCTTTTTTCATATCATAAAGGCAAAAAGAAAACATTCCGTTTAATTTATTTAAAAAATCAGTTTCATATTTTTGATAAAGTCTTATTATAACTTCAGTATCAGAGGCAGTTTTACAATCTAATTGATCATTAATTATTAACTGTTTATAGTTATAAATTTCACCATTAAATACAATCAATATATCATCAAAAATCATAGGCTGATTTGCCTCTTCATCTAAATCAATAATTGCTAATCTCGTATGTCCAAACTCTTTATCATTAATTTTTACACTTTTTTGATAGTCTGGTCCTCTATTATTTAAAAGTTCAAGAGATTGCTTGAAGTTATTTGATAAAAAATTTGTACCTAAAATTCCACACATAATAAAACCTACTTAATAAAATATTCAATAATTTGAATATAAGGATATAAGAAAACAACAAAAATTATAGATGATATTAAAATTGATGCAGTAATATCATAGGGTTTACAGTTATATAAAGCAGCCAAATTCACATTATTAACTGCAAGTGGTACCATAAGTTCCATTATTAAAATAGACGCCACATAAGCGTTTAAATTCGTAAAATATAATATTACAAAAATACCAAATAATGGTAAGAAAATATGCTTAACAAAACTTATATGTAAAGATGAATACCAAGGCATTGCTTTTATTTTTATTTTTGATAAATACATTCCGAAAATTAATAGCTGAATAACCATAGAAGCATATGCTCCCATTTCTAATGCCGTATATATATCTTTATTAATTCCTATACCACTATAATTTATTAATAGAGCTAAAAAAGCAAACCAAATTCCAGGTATTTTTAGAATTGAAAAGATTGCTTCTTTTAATGAAAACTGTTCTCTTGCAAAAAAGTAAACTGAGAAAATGTAGATGAAAAAAATATTTGCTATATTTATAATACTTGTATATGGAACTGAAGCCATTCCAAATAATGCAATTCCTAATGGAATTCCAAGATTTCCAGTATTACCTACTAATGAAGTTGCTAAGTAAATAGATTGATCTACTCTTGTTTTAAATATCTTTTTATTAACTATAAGAAGTATAGCTAGGGAAATTAAAACAATTGCTAAATAAACCAAAGGCGAAGCTATAAATGCATAATCAATCGGAGCTTTAGTTAATCCCCAAAATATTAGAATAGGCTGAAAAAAATAAAGTGATAAAAGAACTAATGTTCTTTCATTAATTTCCTCATCAAAGATTTTCTTAGCAGTAAATCCTAATAAAATAAAAAAATAAATTGGTAAAACAGATAAGATAGCTTCGATTGGGGAATTCCTATTTTTTTCGTGATTTTATCATAAAGTAATAAAATCTTTCAAATAGAATTTTTATAGTGAAATATAAAAGCATTAATGCTTAAGTAGAAAACTACCTAAGCCATAATACCTTTTATCATAAAAAATACTGCAGCAGATAATATAGCAGCAGCAGGTACAGTTATAACCCATGCAGCAATAATCTTTTTAACTGCATCTCTTTTAACATATTTAATACTCTTTGCTTCTTTAACATCTTTCTTTTCTTGTTTAACAATATCTTGTTTTTCTTCAATACCCTTATAAAGTTCAACAATTCTTACATAATTAGATTTTGATTTTGATTCAAGTTTCTCTAATTCATTTAACTCTTTGTTCATTGAGTCTAGTTCTTTTTTATGTTTTTTAAACTTCTTTCTTAAACCTTGTAGAAATCTAGTTTCGTTAGAATCTAAATACTCTCTTAAAAATCCAACCCCAAATACTCCACCAACTGCAATGTGAGTTGATGAAACAGGAAGTCCTAATTGTGATGCAATAATTACAGTAATAGAAGCTGCCATTGCAATAGAATAAGCTCTCATTTGATCTAATTCAGTAATTTCAGAACCTACAGTTTTAATAAGTTTTGGTCCATATAAAGCAAGTCCAATTGCAATACCAACAGCACCAACAGCCATAACCCAAAATGGAATATCAACTTTTGAATGAATCTCACTATTCATAACAGCATCATTAATAGCTGCTAGTGGTCCAATTGCATTTGCAACATCATTTGCACCATGAGCAAATGATAAAAGTGCAGCAGCAAAAATTAAAGGAACTGTGAATAATGTATTTACACTAACTCTTGTATTTTCAAGTTTTTTAGCAGCTTTTAATATTAAAGGCTTTACAAGAACATAAGCAATTACTGCAATTACTAATGCAATTCCTGCAGCTGTAAAGAAATCTAATTTAATTAATCTTTTAATACCTTTTAAAATTAAATATGTAGAAAAAGCCCAAGTCATAACAGCTATTAAATAAGGAACAATAACTGTTGCAGAATTTATCATATCTTTTTTATAAACAATTTTTGTTTTTATAAAATAAAGAAATCCAGCGGCAATAACACCACCTAAGACTGGAGAAATAACCCATGAAGCAGCAATTTTTCCCATAGTTCCCCAATCAACAATTGAAAAACCAGCTGCTGCAATTCCTGCACCCATAACACCACCAACAATTGAATGCGTAGTTGAAACAGGAGCTCCAATAGATGTTGCAAAATTAAGCCACAGTGCAGCTGATAGTAAAGCAGCTGTCATAGCCCAAATAAATATTTGAGGATCAGAGATTAAAGCAGGATCAATAATCCCTTTTTTAATAGTTTTAACAACATCTCCACCAGCAACAAAAGCACCTAGTGCTTCAAATGTAGCTGCAATAATAATTGCCCACATTAATGTCATAGCTTTTGAACCAACCGCTGGTCCAACATTATTTGCAACATCATTTGCACCAATATTCATAGCCATATATGCACCAAATACAGCACCAATAACTAAAAACGTATTGTTTGGAACATCACCATGAGAAGTATAAGACCAAAGAAAAACTACTACAATAAAAAGTAGAGCAAGTGAAAGTTTAGCAAAGCTTGAAACTGTTTTTTCAGTAGCCTTATCTATAGAATCGAAAGTTTTAATATCCAAAGTAACCCTTTTGTAACCATTATGTAATTTAAGATAGATAATATTTTAATAGAAAAATCCTTTTCAAACCTTTAATTAAACTTAATGCATTTATAGATAATCTATTTAATTTATTATAAAAGACTATATAATGTTCTATATAAATTCAAATATTTGTAATAAAATAAAATGGTAAAAAAGAGAATTATTGAAAAAAAAGAGAATTATTAAGAGTTTACTGAGTTTTTAGTTATATTAAAAGTATTGAAAATAGAAGAGAGATTAATCTCTACTTCTATTTCTATCACCTGATCTTCCACCAGAACGGCTATCAGATCTTCCACCAGATCTTCCACCTGAACGACCATCAGATCTTCCACCAGATCTACCACCTCCAGATCTTCCGCCTCTAGAACCTCCTCGGTTTCCGCCTCTGTATCCACCACGTGAACCACCTCGTCCACCTCTATCATCTCCACCGCCTCTTTGAGCGTTTTCGATTAATCTTTTAATATCACTTTCAGATTTACCAATGTTGTTATTACCTTTTACATAAGTAGAAGATGCAACCATTGAAGCTAATTTAAATGCAATTGTAGAAATATCAAACTCTTCTTTTAATTCTTCAACTAATTCTAAAGCATAATCTTTAATATCTTGCTCTTTAATTTTATCTTTTAAATCTGATACTTTTTTAACTTTAACTGAATCAATATTTGGAACAATCTTACCTTCAAGTTTTGTACCAATGTTTTTTTCAATTTTTTGAAGCATTCTAAATTCATGTGGAGTTACAATTGAAACAGCAACACCTTCTTTTCCAGCACGACCTGTTCTACCAATTCTATGAACATAAGATTCTGAATCAAATGGTAAGTGGTAGTTAAATACGTGAGATACATCATTTACATCAAGACCACGAGCTGCTACATCTGTTGCAATTAAGATCTCTAATTTAGATGATTTAAAAGCTCTAATAGCTTCTTCTCTTTGTCTTTGCTCCATATCACCATGAAGACCTTTTGCCATAAATCCTTGAGAAACTAAGAAAGTAGATAATCTATCAACTTCTTTTTTTGTTCTACAGAAAATAATTGATTTAGTAGGATTTTTGAAATCATATAATCTAATTAAAGCATCATCTCTTTCTCTTTCATCTACAACGTAGTATGTTTGAGTAATTTTAGAGTTTGTAACATCTTTTTTAGTTAATGTAACAAATGCTGGGTCTTTTAAAATTGTTTTTGCAAGATTTTTAATAGCTTGAGGCATTGTTGCAGAGAATAATAAAGTTTGTCTTTCAGCTGGCATAAATGTGAAAATTTCTTTAATATCATCTAAGAATCCCATATCAAGCATTTCATCAGCTTCATCTAAAATTACATAAGATGGTTTAATATTAATTTTTCCACCTCTTAATAAATCTAAAAATCTACCTGGAGTTGCAACAATGATAGAAGATCTATCAATATTTCTTAATTGCATCGAGTAAGATTGTCCACCATATACAGTTGCTGTATTAAAGTTTAAGTTCTTACCAAATCTAAATAATTCATCAGAAACTTGCATTGCAAGTTCTCTTGTTGGAACAATAACAACAGCTTCAACACCTTTTTGTCCCTTCATCATATTAATAACTGGAAGTCCAAATGCAGCTGTTTTACCAGTACCTGTATGAGCTTGACCCACCATATCTTTACCTTCTAAAACAATAGGAATTGCTTCAGCTTGTATTGGACTTGGCTCTTTGAAACCTGCAAAATCAATTGCTTTTTGTAACTGCTCTTTAAAATTAAAATCGTTAAAAGTCATTTTTTACCTTAGTATGTATTTATAAAATTGATACACACGTTTATATAAGTTGGATTTAATCCCATTAATGCACGAATAACGTACTTCTAATCTTGTAAAATTCAGTTTAGATTATCAAAAGTAAATCTTTGATTGAGTATATAATCAAAGTAGAATGGGTATATATATGTGTATAATTTGGCGGATTCTATCTAATTTTAGATAAATTTAAGCTTTAAGAATAAGGGATTAAACCCTTAATTCTTAAATATCATCAAGTGATTTGTAGTTTTCTAAATATTTAGTGTCATAATTATTTGAATTAAAGTCTTCATTTTCCATCATTTTTTTATGGAATGGAATAGTAGTTCTAATTCCTTCAACTTCAAACTCATTTAAAGCTCTTTTCATAATATTAATAGCTTTATTTCTATCTCTTCCCCAAACAATAAGTTTTCCAACCATTGAATCATAATAAGGAGGTACAACATATCCAGCATATACATGTGAGTCAACTCTTACATTTCTTCCACCTGGAACCATCCATTGAGTAACTTTTCCAGGACTTGGTAAGAATGAATTTGGATCTTCTGCTGTAATTCTTACTTCAATAGCATGACCTCTAAATTTAATTTTTTCTTGAGGTGGTAATTCTTCACCTTGTGCAACTTTAATCATTAACTCAATAATATCAATCCCACTTACCATTTCAGAAACTGGATGCTCAACTTGAAGTCTTGTATTCATTTCCATAAAATAAATATTTTGTTTATCATCAGCTAAAAATTCAAAAGTTCCTGCACCTTCATATTTAAGGTATTTAGTTGCATCAACAGCAACTTTATGTAAATGTGCTCTTGTTTCATCATTTAATAAAATTGCAGGTGATTCTTCAATAACCTTTTGGTGTCTTCTTTGTAATGAACAATCTCTCTCCCCTATATGAATAGCATTACCATGAGAATCTCCAATAACTTGAACTTCGATATGTCTTGGATTATTAATAAATCGTTCTAAGTACATAGTACCATCACCAAAAGCTGCAAGCGCTTCAGAAGAGGCTGCCATGAAAAGTTGATCGAAATCTTCTTCTTTATTAACAAGTCTCATTCCTCTTCCACCACCACCAGCAGATGCTTTAGCCATAATTGGATATCCAATTTCAGCTGCTACTTTTCTACCTTCTTCAAGAGAGTGAACTGCACCTTTTGAACCAGGAACAACTGGAACTCCAGCTTTAATCATTTCATCTTTAGCTTTTGATTTATCAGCCATTTTTTCCATTACTTCAACAGAAGGTCCAATAAATTTGATGTTATGAAGTTTACAAATTTCTACAAAGTCTTGGTTTTCTGATAAGAAACCATAACCTGGGAAAATAGCATCACAACCTGTCATTTCTGCAGCAGTAATTAATGCAGGAATATTTAAATATGAATCAGCAGATTTAACTCCACCAATACAAACAGCTTCATCCGCATGTTTTAAATAAGATGCATTTTTATCACCAGCAGAATAAACTGCTACTGATTTTTTACCCATTTCTCTAATAGTTCTAATAGCTCTTTGAACTATTTCTCCTCTATTAGCGATTAGTATTTTTTTTATTTCAGCCATATCAAGCTACTCTTAAATTTTTTCTACAGTAAAAATTGGCATGTCAAATTCAACAGGTTCACCATCTTTTACTAACATTTCAATAATTTTACAATCAAATTCAGCTTCAACTTCATTCATAATTTTCATAGCTTCTAAAATACATAAAGTTTGACCTTTTTTAACTGTATCTCCTACATTAATAAATGAAGGTGCTTCAGGTGATGGAGAAGAGTAGTAAGTTCCTACCATTGGAGAATCAATCGTAATTCCAGAACTTGCAGCAGGTGTAGTAGCAACAGGTGCGATAGTAGCTTCAGGTGCAGCAGCAACAGCAACTGGAGCAGCAGCAACGGGTGCTGCAGTAGTTACAACAGTACCACCTTCAAATCCAGTTTGCATAGATATTTCAAATTCACCATCTTTAACTTTTAATTTGTTTAATTCACTTTTATCAAATACTCTTATTAATTCTTTGATTTCTTTAAAATCCATAGTCAGCCTTTTTATGTTATTCAAATTTTCAACATATTATCACAAGTTTAATTATAATTTTATTTTTATAAAAATAAATAAGCTTAATTTAAGCTAGGGAGAATAATTTTTATCCTTTATATAGATTAAATATCAAAACAAACCATCTTTTGCTATAATTTCAAAAAATTAAATAAAGGCACAAAATGTTAAAAGAGCAAACATTTATAAATATTGCAAAAGAGATTGCAAGTGCTTCAAAATGTGTATCAAAACAAGTAGGTGCAGTTATTGTAAAAGATGGAAGAATTCTTTCTACTGGTTATAACGGAACTCCTGCTGGATTTACTAATTGTAGCGATCATTGGAATGGTGAATACACAAAAGACCATCATGATTGGTCTAAAACTTATGAAATTCATGCAGAGATGAACGCAATTATTTGGGCAGCTAGAAAAGGTATTAGTATTGAAGATGCAACTATTTATGTAACATTAGAACCTTGTAGTGAGTGTTCAAAAAACTTAATTGCAAGTGGAATAAAAAGAATAGTATATGATAAAGCTTATGAACACACTAATTCAGAAATCATAACGAAGTTTTTAAAAGATAATCATGTAATTATTGAACAAATAGATAATTGCTAAAAATGACAAAAATTGGTTATAAACAAAATAAAGAGTTTTATAAAAAAGTTATAAATAAATATGGTATTAGTCCAAGAGGAGTTCACTGGAACTGTGAACAATCACAATATAAAAGATTTGAAGTTTTAACTAATTTTATTAAAAATGATATTCAAAATAGCTGTGTGATAGATGCAGGTTGCGGTTTTGGTGAATATTATAACTATCTATATGATACAAATTTAAAACCTTTAAGTTATCTTGGAATTGATTGTGAAGAAGAGATGATAAAACATGCATCAAAAAGATTTATAAATATAGAATTTCAAGTATGCAATATTCTAGAAGATAAGCTTATAAATGTTGATTATTATATTTGTAGTGGAGCTATGAATATCTTAACGCAAGAAGAAGTATTTCTTTTTATCCAACGATGTTATGAAAACTCTTCAAAAGGTTTTATTTTCAACTTTCTAAAACAAGACTCTTTTAATAAAGTACCTATAAAACTAGTATTAAGTTTTTGTAAAACCCTTTGCAAAAAAATCCTGATTAAAGATGACTATCTTGAAAACGATATTTCGATTTTTTTAAAAAAATAAAATATCATACTTATTTCATATATAAACTATAAGATTATTCAATTAGTTTTAAAGGAGTCTATATGAAAATAGGTCTATTTATCCCCTGTTTTATGAATGAACTATACCCAGACATTTGTAAATCCACATATAAAATACTAAAACAACAAGGTTTAGATGTTGATTATCCTCTAAATCAAACATGTTGTGGTCAACCAATGGCAAACTCAGGATGCTCAAAAGATGTTGAAGTATTAGCTAAACAATTTGTAAAGACTTTTAAAGAATATGACTATATAGTTGCACCTAGTGGTTCTTGTGTATCAATGGTCAAAGAACACTATGCTGCATTCTTTAACAATGATAAAGACTATAATAAAGTAAAAGCTTCTATTTATGAAGTATGTGAATTTTTACATGATATTGTAAAAGTTGAAAATCTAACTTTTGACAAACCCTTTGCTTATAAAGTAGGATTACATAATTCATGTCATGGGCATAGAGTTTTAAAACTTGCAACTGCAAGTGAGCTTAATGTTCCTTATAACTCTAAATTAAAAAACTTACTAAATAAAGTTCCTCAAATAGAGCTTGTAACTTTAAAAAGAGAAGACGAGTGCTGTGGTTTTGGTGGTACTTTTTCAGTTGCAGAAGAAGACTTATCAATTGCAATGGGAAAAGATAGAATCAAAGATCATTTAGATTCAAATGCCCAAGTTATGACGGGTGCTGATATGTCTTGCTTAATGCATATGGATGGAATTATAAATAGAAATAATCATCCAATAAAAGTAAAACATATCGTTCAAATCCTATTAGGAGAAGAATTATGAGTACAAATCACGCACAAAATGCAAAAGAGTTTGTAGCAAATGATGAAAGAATGCACTGGCATGATCAAGCTTTATGGTTTGTTCGTGAAAAAAGAGATTTAGCTTCTAAATCAATTCCTGAATGGGAAAATTTGAGAGAATTTGCAGCACAAATAAAATCACATACAATGGCAAATCTTGATAAATATCTTTTAGAATTTGAAAAAAATGCAATAAAAAAAGGCATTAAAGTACATTTTGCTAGTGATGCAAAAGAACATAATGAAATTGCCTATAAAATATTACAAAAACATAAGGTAACAAAATTAGTTAAATCTAAATCTATGTTAACAGAAGAGTGTCATTTAAATCCATATTTAGAAGAGCGTGGGATTGAAGTAATTGATACAGATTTAGGTGAGCGAATTGTTCAACTAAGAAATGAACCACCATCACATATCGTATTACCAGCGATTCATCTTAAGAAAATGGATGTTTCTGATACTTTTGTAGAACATCTTGGAACAGAACCTGGAAATGATGATCCTACATATCTTACTCGTGCTGCAAGAGCTAGTTTAAGAGAAGATTTCTTGAATGCACAAGCAGGACTTACTGGTGTAAACTTTGCAATTGCCCAAACTGGTGGTGTAGTAGTTTGTACAAATGAAGGAAATGCAGATATGGGTGCTTCTGTTCCAAAGCTTCATATTGCTTCAATGGGAATAGAAAAAGTAATTCCAAGACTTGAAGATTTATCAGTATTTACACGATTGCTTGCAAGAAGTGCTACTGGACAACCAATAACTTCTTATACTTCTCATTTTCATGAGAGTATTGAAGGTGGGGAAATGCATATTATTATTGTTGATAATAAAAGAAGTGAATTCCTAAGTTCTGAAAAGTATAAAAAAGCATTAAACTGTATTAGATGTGGAGCTTGCATGAATACTTGTCCTGTTTATAGAAGATCAGGAGGTCATTCATACGAGTATGTAATTCCAGGACCAATTGGTTCAATTTTAGGTTCTGTTAAAGAACCAGAAAAACATAATACTTTACCATTTGCATGTACTTTATGTGGTTCTTGTACAAATGTATGTCCTGTAAAAATTGATTTAGATTCTCAACTTTATGCAAGAAGACAAGATTTAAGTGAATTGAATCTAATAGATTCAAAAAAGAAAATGGCTATGAAAGTTACTGCATGGCTAATGACGAAACCAAAATTATTTGATTTTGCAGGAAAAATGGCTAGAAAAATTGTCCCTAAACTTCCTGATTCAATTGTTTATAATAAAGCAAATGCATGGGGAAAACAAAGAAATATGCCAAAAATGGCAGAAAAAAGTTTTAAAGAAATGTTTGAACAAGGAGATTTAGATGACTAGTAAAGAAAAAATATTAGGAAACATCAAAAAGAATAATGTAGTTGTAGATCTTGGATTACCTTCTTATGAAAACTTTGGAATTACTTTTGAGAATAAATTTGAAAAATTTTCTACTATGATAGAGAGTGTTGGTGGAAAAGCTTTAAGAATTGATAAAAAAGATTTAGATACTACAATTCAAGAATTATATAAAGAGGAAAAAGTAATATCTTCAAATGTTGAGGATTTTACTTTAGGAAACTTCGATGCAAATAAAGAAGAAGATCCTCATAATTTAAAAAATATTGATGTAGCTGTTGTAAAAGGTAATTTTGCAGTTGCTGAAAATGGTGCTATTTGGATGAAAAATGAGGATAATAGACATAGGTCTTTATATTTTATTGCACAAAATATTGTAATTGTAATTGATGAAAAAGAGATTGTCTCAAATATGCATGAAGCTTATGAGAAAATAAATTTTGAGAATAGCGGTTATGGAGTATTTATTTCAGGTCCTTCTAAAACTGCAGATATTGAGCAATCATTAGTTATTGGAGCACATGGACCAAAATCAGGTTATGTTATTTTTACTAAATCTTGATATAATAGCTAAATAGAGGATTTAAATGAAAAAAATAATATTATTTAGCTTACTTTTTATTACTTTTCTTTTCGCAAATAAACCCAAAGAAGTATTATTACTTCACTCATATCATAAAGGATATATTTGGAGTGATGATATTTCTAAAACTATAGAAAAAAACTTTAAGCAATCAATAGATTCAGAAAATATTGAATTAACAACTGTATATATGGATACTAAAAGGGTTGCAGACTCTACTTATTTAGATCAACTAGCAAAACTTTATAAACAACAATTCCAAAAAAGAAATTTTGATCTAATAATTGCTAGTGATAATAATGCCTTTGAATTCGTTATTAATTACCATACATTTTTATTTGAAGATTTACCTGTTCTTTTTTGTGGAATAAATAATTTTGATAAAGCTTTATTAGAACAAAACTATATGAAAAAATATATGACGGGTGTAGTTGAGCAAGTTGACTTAGAAAAAAACTTTGAACTAATAAAAGACTTACATCCAAATTTAAAAAAACTAGTAATAATAAATGATACTTCAAAAACAGGTTATGCTATAAAAAGGGACCTAAGACCAATTATAAAAAAGTACAAAAAAGAGTTTGAAATAGAATATGTTGATAACTTAGAAATAGATAGTATTTCGAAAAAAGTATCTACATTAAAAGATAATACTGCAATTTTATTTGTACTTTTATTTAAAGATACAACAGGAAAATATTTTACATATAAACAAGGTTTTAAACAAATAAGAAAAGCTAGTAATGTTCCTATTTATGGACTTTGGGATTTTTATTTAAATTATGGAATTGTTGGAGGTTTACTAACATCTGCAATAGGACAAGGAGAAGCTGTATCAAAGATGGCTCTTGAAATTTTAGGAGGGAAAAAAATATCTCAAATACCAATCTTAGAAAAATCTCCAAATGAATATATGTTCGATTATAATGAACTAGAAAGATTTAATATAGATGTTACGAAATATTTAGATGATTACATCATAATAAATGAGCCACGAACTAAATATAAAGAAGCTACAAAGTTTTTTATTTTAGCAATATTAATTATTTTAGTTTTAAGTATTATTGTAGTTATTTTAAGAGCAAATATTCAAAGACGATTAAAAGTTGAACTAGCTTTATCTAATAGGCTAGAGTTTGATAAAGTACTTCTTGATACTATACCAAATCCTATTTATTACAAAAATATTGATGGTAAATTTTTAGGATGCAATCTAGCTTTTGCAAACTTAGTAAATGAAGAAAGAATTAATGTCATAGGTAAAACAGCATTTGATTTTTTTACAAATGAAGTTGCTTCAAAAAATACAATTATTGATAAAGAGTTATTAAAGACATTTTCAACATCTACGTCTGAATTTACTTTTTATACCGTATCAAATCATATGAAACATATTATTTTAAATAAAGCAGTTTATAAAAATATTGATGGAAGTGTTGGTGGAATTGTTTGTATTATGGATGATATTACAGAAAGAGTTCAACAAAAACAGTTTTTAATTCAACAAAGTAAATTAGCTGAAATGGGTGATATGATTGCTGCAATTGCACATCAGTGGAATGAGCCTCTAGTTGAATTATCAGCTTTAGTGCAAGATATTCAAACATCATATCTATTAAATGAATTACAAGATATGGAAGTAAATGATTTTGTAAAAGATTCCATGGTACAAATTCAATATATGTCTAAGACATTAAATGATTTTAGAAATTTCTTAAAACCATCTACTAAGAAAAAACTATTTTCTATTTCTAAATCATTGAATGATATTAATGAAATAATAGGGAAACAAGTGTTTTACTCTAACATAAAAATGTCTTTTGATTACAAAAATGAAAATGAAGAACTTCTTATTTATGGCTATGAAAATGAATTTAAACAAGTATTACTAAACTTAATTAATAATGCAAAGAATAAAATTATTGAAAAACAACTAAATTCAAATGAAAAAGGTAATATACAAATTACTATTAATAGATGTTCAAACTTTAATACAATTGAAATTAGTGATGATGCAGGAAAAATAGATGAACAAATTATACATTCTATTTTTCAACCATATTTTACAACTAAAACAAATGGTACGGGATTAGGTCTTTATATGGCTAAGGTAATTATAGAAGATAAGATGAGAGGAACTATTAGGGTTCGTAATGACAATGAAAAGGTAATATTTTCAATAAAATTACCTCATAAAAGGCTTTAAAATGAAGATTTTACTTTTAGAAGATAATAAAAAACTAAATGACACCATTACAAAAAGATTAACAATAAAAGGTTATAAAGTTGTCTCATGTACCGATGGAGCAGATGCAATTGATAAAATTGGTGATGGTTTCAGCTGTTTTGTTTTAGATATAAATGTCCCTAATATTGATGGAATTAAAGTATTAAAAAAAATTAGAGAATATTATGATGAAATACCTGTAATTATAATATCAGCAAGTGTAGAGCTTGATGATATAAAACAATCATATGATTTTGGTTGTAATGACTACTTAAAAAAACCATTTTTTATAGATGAGTTAGAAATAAAAATAGAAAAATTATGCAAAATACAAGATGAACTAATCTATTTTGATAAAGATTGTTATTTTGATTATAAGTCATCTTTACTTGTTATAAATAAAAAAGAACAAAGACTTACCAAAAAAGAAAGACTTTTATTGAACCTTTTTTTAACTAAAAAAAATCAAGTTTTATCATATGAAGCAATAGAAAACTATGTTTGGGAAGGTACTTTTGCTTCTTTAGAATCAATAAGAAGTTTAATAAGACGTCTAAGAAAGACTCTTGTTGAAGATTATATTCAAACTGTTGTAGATACTGGGTATATTTTTAAAACAAAGTAAATTTTATATAATATGATTAAAAATATCATATTATTATCATTTTGTGTAGTTAGAATCAATGATAACAAATCTAAGGAGAAAATGATGATGTTAAAAACAACGACTAAATTACTTGTAGCTTCAGCTTTAGTTGCAGGATTAAGTACTGCTGCGATGGCTAAGGATAAAGTTTACAAGTGGAAACTTGCTACTACATGGGGTTCTACTTTAAGCCCATTCTTTGATGCACCAACAAATATGGCAAAAATGGTTGAAGAAATGTCTGATGGACAACTTAAAATTAGAGTAGATGCTTCAAATAAACATAAAGCGCCATTTGGAGTTTTAGATATGGTTAAAGGTGGTCAATATGATATGGGTCACTCTGCATCATATTACTGGAAAGGTAAAGATATTAATACTCTTCCATTTAGTACAATGCCATTTGGTATGACTACACCTGAACAATATGCATGGTTCTATCACGGTGGTGGTATGGACTTAATGAAAAAAGTTTACAAAAAACATAAAGTATTATCATTCCCTGGTGGAAGTACTGGAAACCAAATGGGTGGATGGTTCAGAAAAGAAATTAATACTGTTGATGATTTAAAAGGTCTTAAAATGAGAATACCTGGATTTGCAGGTGAAATCATGGCTAAATTAGGTCTTACAGTTACTAATATTGCTCCAGGTGAATTATATACATCACTTGAAAGAGGTACTATTGACGCTCTTGAATGGGTTGGACCTGGAATGGATATTAAAATGGGATTCAATAAAGTTGCACCATATTACTATACAGGATGGCATGAACCAGGTTTAGATTTACAATTCTTAGTTAACGAAAGAAAGTTCAATAAATTACCAAAACATTTACAAACAATCTTAGTAACTGCTATGAGAGTTTCTGCATATGATATGTATATTCAAAACTACCACATGAGTTCTGAAGCATGGGCAAAAATTGAAAAAGATTTCCCAAATATCAAAATCAAAACTTTCCCAAAAGAAGTTATGGATGCTTTAAAGAAAACAAACAAAGAATTAATTGTTGAAAAAACTAAAGGTCAACCATTATTAAAAGAAATTTTAGATTCACAAGCTGCTTACCAAAAGAAAGCTAGAGAGTGGACTAAAATGTCTGATTACTTATACTTAAAAGACAACTTATAAAATAAAATTCTAACTCTTTCTTAAAGAGTTAGAATACCCTACAATTTAAACAAAAAAATAAGTCTAATAAATATATAATTGCATGTATAGCAAAACTTATATTCGAACTATTAACAATTTCAGAAGGATTTTTACGATGTTAAAACTAGAGAAGTTTTTTGACAAATTTGCAAATATCATAGGCTATATTACAGCAATTGCTATGGTACTAATGATTATGAATGTATTTTATGATGTTGTCATGAGATACTTCTTTAGATCAGGAAGTATTGCAATGCAAGAGATGGAATGGCATCTATTTTCTGTAATTATACTTCTAGGTATTTCATATACACTAAAAGAAGATGGTCATGTTAGAGTGGATTTAATTTATGACACATTAAAAGATAAGAAGAAAGCTATGATAAATATGATTGGTGTAATACTTTTTATTTTACCAATTTCTTTACTTATAGGTACTGGTTCAATTGATTATGTAATTGAATCTTATCAATCAGCAGAACAAAGTGGTGATCCAGGAGGATTAACAAATAGATGGTTAGTTAAATCACTTATTCCTATCTCATTTTTCTTACTTATAATTACATCAATTGGTTTTTTTATAAAAAATCTAAATGTTTATAAAGGCCTACACTCAGTAGCACCACATATGGTAAACGGAGATATCGATCATATGATTGATGAAGTTCATAAACTAGATGACGATTTACACAATAAAGGAGATAAATAATGGTTGGGATTATAATGTTTTTCGCTGCACTTATAATGCTACTATTTGGTTTTCCTGTAGCATTTACTTTTGCAGCTGTTTCTGTTTTATTTGGAATTATTGCTGGTATTATTGAAATTGGTTTTGATGATGGACTTGATGTAGCTTTAATAGACGGTTTTGAAGAAGGTCTATTAATGTTTGACTTTATGCCATTTAGAATTATGTCTATTATGCAAAATACAATTTTAATGGCAGTTCCTATGTTTATTTTTATGGGTATTGTTTTACAAAAAACTGGTCTTGCGGAGCGACTATTAGAATCAATGGGATTCTTATTTGGAGAAATTAGAGGTGGTGTTGCTATTTCAACTGTATTAGTTGGAGCATTACTTGCAGCCTCAACTGGTGTTGTTGGTGCTTCTGTTGTTGCAATGGGTGTTATTTCACTTCCTGTAATGATGAAATATAAATATAATACTCCTCTTGCATGTGGTACTATTTGTGCTTCTGGAACATTAGGACAGATTATTCCTCCTTCAATTGTTTTAATTATTCTTGGAGATGTATTCCAAGTTCCTGTTGGAGATTTATTTAAAGCAGCAGTTGGTCCAGGACTTGCTTTAGTTGGTGCATATATTTTATATATTGTTGTAGTCTCTTTTATAAATAAAGATATGGCTCCAGCAATTCCAGCAGATCCAAGCAGAGGTTCTAAAACAAAACAAGTAATAAGAGCTTTAATTGATATTATTCCATCATTAACACTAATTTTATTAGTACTTGGTTCAATTTTTGCAGGTGTAGCAACACCTACTGAATCATCAGCAGTAGGATGTTTAGGTGCAGTAGGACTTGCACTTGTTTATAAAACATTCTCTCTTAATATGATTAAAGAAGCATCTTTAGAATCAGTTAAAATTACATCAATGGTATTTGGTATCTTAATTGGTGCAACAGCATTCTCAATGGTATTTACTTATACAGGTGGAGATGAAATTGTTGAACACTTTATGATGAGTTTACCAGGTGATGAGAAATGGGGATTCATTATCTTTACAATGTTAGCAATTCTAGTATTAGGGTTCTTTATTGACTTTGTTGAAATTTCATATATTATTGTTCCTATTCTAGTTCCTATTGCTATGAACTTAGATATTAATCCTGTTTGGTTTGCTATTTTAATTGCAATGAACTTACAAACATCATTCTTAACACCACCGTTTGGTTTCTCCCTCTTCTACTTAAAAGGGGTTGTTCCTGCAACTGTACGAACTATTCAAATTTATAAAGGAGTATTACCATTTATTGCAATTCAAATTGTAGTATTAATGCTAATTGCTTTCTATCCAGAGTTCTTTGGAATTAATCCAAGCCTTTAAGAATAGTATTTAAAAGTAAAAGGGTTTCCCCTTTTACTTAAAATTAAAGGAAATAGACCTATGAATTTATTAATAAAAAAATTACTTACTAATATCATATATCAAAGTAAAGATAGAATGTTTGCTTTTATATATGATCCTCAACAAAGAATATACACAGTACCAAGACTAGAGTAATATTATCCTTTTTCCAAAAATAATATAAAATAAAATATAATGAAAAAACAAAAGGATTCAAAATGTTAGATAGCAAATACCTAGATTTTTATAATCGAATTACAAAAAAAGTTCCAGAGAAGAATATTTTTACAGATAAATTACATACCTTAGCTTATGGTACAGATGCATCATTTTATAGACTTATCCCAAAAATTGTAATCAAAACTGATAATGCACAAGAAGTACAAGATATTATAGAATTATCAAATGAATTAAACTTAAGTATTACATTTAGAGCAGCGGGGACTTCACTTTCAGGACAAGCTATAAGTGATTCTATTTTAATAATAACTTCTAGAAAATTCACAGACTTTAAAATTTCTGATGATAAAAGTTATATCTCACTACAACCAGCTCTTACAGGTCAACAAGTAAATAACTTATTATCTCCATATTCAAAAAAAATTGGTCCAGATCCAGCTAGTATTAATGCAGCTATGATTGGTGGAATTGCTGCAAATAATGCCTCTGGAATGTGTTGTGGTATTTCACAAAACTCTTATAAAACTTTAAAATCTATGAAGTTAATATTTGCTGATGGAACAAAACTTGATACTTCATGTATTGAGAGTAAAAATGCATTTAAATTAACACATGAACAGTTTCTAAAAGACTTAAAAGAGTTTGCACAAAGTACAGTAAAAAATGAAGAATTACGTGCAAAAATTGAAAGAAAATTTAAAATTAAGAATACATGTGGTTACTCTCTAAATGCCTTAATAGATTTTCAAGATGAGTTTGAAATTCTAGAGCATTTAATAATAGGAAGTGAGGGAACTTTAGCCTTTATTGAAGAAATTACATACTATACAGTTGAAGATTTAAAAGATAAAGCAAGTGCTTTAATTTACTTTAGAAACATTGAAGAAGCCTGTTCTGCTGTTACAAAATTAAAACTAGCACGAGATGAAAAAACAATTACTGTTGATGCAGTTGAGTTAATGGATAGAGCAGGATTAAGAAGTATAGAAAACGATCCTGCAATGCCTGAGTTTATCAAATATTTTGATGATAATGTTACTGCTTTACTAATAGAAACTAGAGCAAAGTCTGATAAAGAACTTGATATTCAAACTGCACAAATTGAAGACCTTTTAAAAGAGTTTACTTTAGAAAGAGAACTTTATTTTACAAAAGATGTTACAGAGTATACTTTATATTGGAAGATAAGAAAAGGTTTATTCCCAGCTGTTGGAGCCGTAAGGGAAACAGGTACAACTGTTATTATTGAAGATGTTGCTTATCCAATTGAATGCTTAGCAGAAGCTACACTAGAATTACAAGATTTATTTAAAAAACATAATTATAATGAAGCTTTAATATTTGGACATGCATTAGAAGGAAACTTCCACTTTGTATTTACTCAAGACTTCTCAGATGCAAAAGAAGTTAAAAGATATGATGACTTTATGAATGATGTTGTTCATAGTGTTGCAGTTAAATATCAAGGAAGTTTAAAAGCAGAGCATGGTACTGGACGAAATATGGCTGCATTCATTGAAGTTGAATGGGGAAATGATGCATATGAGATGATGAAAAAAATCAAAACATTATTTGATCCAAAAGGTTTATTAAATCCAGGTGTTATTATAAATGATGATCAAGAAGCTCATCTTAAAAATCTAAAATCTATGCCTGCAACTAATGAAATAGTTGATAAATGTATTGAGTGTGGATTCTGTGAGCCATCATGTCCATCAAATGACCTTACATTAACACCAAGACAAAGAATTGTTGTAAACAGAGAAATTTCAAGACTTGAAAGACTAGGACGAGAAGAAGAGGCTAAAGAGTATAGAGACCTTTACCAATATGATGGTATAGAAACATGTGCAACGTGTTCTTTATGTTCATCTTCATGTCCTGTAAATATTGATACAGGAAGTTTAACTAAGCATTTAAGAGCTGAGCAAATAAGTCCGGGTGCAAAAAAAGCAGCGAATTTTATTGCTAATAATTTCTCATTAACACTAAAAGGGATGAGATTTGGTTTAGGAAGTGCAAATGTTGTTCATAAACTACTAGGAACTGCTAGTATGGAAACAGTAACAGCAACTATGAGAGATTTTTCAAAAGGAAAAATTGCAAAATGGGATGCAACATTACCAAAACCAATATCAATTAATACAAATTTTGAACAAAAAGTTTCAGATAAAAAGGTGGTTTATTTCCCATCATGTATAAATAGATCAATGGGATTAAGTGATGTAAGTGTTGAAGAGAAACAACTATTTGATGTAACAGTTGAACTATTACAAAAAGCAGGTTACCAAATAATATTCCCTGAAGATTTACCAAACCTTTGTTGTGGAATGCCATTTTCTTCAAAAGGATTTAAAGAAGCAGGAGATACAAAATCATCTCAACTTGAAAATGCCTTATTTAAAGCCACAAAAAATGGAGAATATCCTGTACTTTGTGATATGAGTCCTTGTACAAAAACAATGATTGAAAAGTTTAAAAGTGATATAAAACTTTATGAACCAATTGAGTTTGCTTTAGATTATTTATCAAAAGATTTAGAGTTTACACCAATTGAAGAAGCTATTACTATTCATACTACATGTAGTTCAAGAAAAATGGGTCTTGACGATAAATTTAGAACATTAGCATCAATGTGTTCTAAAGAAGTAATAATTCCCTCAGATGTTAAGTGTTGTGGATTTGCAGGAGATAGAGGATTTAATTTCCCAGAGTTAAATAAATCTGCTCTAAGAGAATTACCAAAAAGTATAAAAAATGCAAAATATGCATTCTCTACTTCAAAAACATGTGAAATTGGATTATCTGAGCATTCAGGATTAGATTATAATTCAATCTTCTATCTGATAAATAAGTGTACAAAAGCAAAAAATATTTAATTCTTTTTTAGTCAAAACAGATATTTACCATTTTTTAGGTAAAATATCTGTTTTAATAAATGAAGGAATTATAATGTATAAATTATTTTTAACATTTCTACTATGTACAAGTATATCGTTTGCTGGTGTGATTAATGGTGTTGCACTTACTGTAAATGATGATCCAATTACTCTATATGATGTTGACCAATTAATGGTTACAAAAAATATTAACAAAAGCCAAGCAGTTAGTTTACTTGTTGATAAAGTCTTATATGAGCAATTACTTCAAAAAAACAATATAACAGCTGATATTTTTGATGTAAATGAATATGTTGAAAAACTAGCAAGATCAAACAATATGGATGTTTTTGCATTTAAATCAATTGTAAGACAGAAATATCCTGATTATTCTGTATTTGAAGAAGAAACAAAAAATGTAGTAACTAGACAAAAACTAATAAAAAAATTAGTTCAAGGTCAATTAAAAATAGCTACACAAGAAGATTTGCAATTACATTATGAAAATAATAAAAAGAACTATACAACTGCAAAAACAGTAGAGGTTGTACAGTATCTAACAGATAAAAAGTCATCTTTATTAGCAGTAATTAAAAGTCCATTACTAGTACCTCAAGATGTTCAAAGAAACCCTTTAACTCTAGAAGTAAAACAATTAGACCCACAAATGCAATATCTTTTAAATAATACTAATGAAAATAGCTTTACACCAATTTTCACTTCAAATAAAATGTATAATGCGCTTTTTATCCTAAAAAAAGAAGGTACTGATACATTAGATTTTGAAGTTGTAAAAAATAAAGTATTTAATGAAGTTATGGCATTAAGAGAAAAAAAATATTTAAAAAATTTTTTTGAAAAACAAAAATTAACAGCTGATATAAAAATAATAAGATAGAAAGGAAATAGATGTTTGAAGTAATTATAGGTTTAGAAGTTCACGTACAATTAAACACAAGTTCTAAACTGTTTTGTTCTTGTGCAACAAGTTTTGGAGAAGAGCCAAATACAAATGTATGTCCAACTTGTTTAGGATTGCCAGGAGCCTTACCTGTATTAAATAAAGAAGCTGTTCATAAATCTATTATGTTAGGAACTGCACTAAAATCAGAAATAAATAGAAAATCTATTTTCAATAGAAAAAACTATTTTTATCCAGATTTACCAAATGGATACCAAATCTCACAATTTGAAGTTCCAATTGTAGGACTAGGAGAACTTGTAATTGATTTTCCAGATGGAAGACAAAAAACTATTGGTGTAACACGAGCGCATTTAGAAAATGATGCAGGTAAAAGTAAACATGCTACAAATGAATCGTTAGTAGATTTAAATAGAACAGGAACGCCACTTCTAGAAATCGTTTCAGAACCAGATATGAGAACAGCTGAAGAAGCTATTTTATATCTTAAAAAACTTCACTCAATTGTAAGATATTTAGGAATAAGTGATGCAAATATGCAAGAAGGTTCATTTAGAGCTGATGTTAATGTCTCTATTCGTCCAAAAGGTGATACAAACCTAAATACAAGATGTGAAATTAAAAATATGAACTCATTTAAGTTTATTGAAAAAGCAATTCACTATGAAGTAAATAGACATATTGAAGCTTGGGAAGATGGTATTCATGATACTGAGATAGTTCAAGAAACTAGACTTTTTGATGCAGATACAGGTGAAACTAGATCTATGAGAGGAAAAGAAGACGCAGCAGATTACAGATACTTCCCAGATCCTGACCTTTTACCTGTAGTTATTACAGATGAAATGTTTGAAAAATATTCACAAATTCCTGAACTTCCAGATGAGAAAAAAGAAAGATTTGTAAAAGATTTTGGAATTAAAGAATATGATGCATCTGTAATTACTGCATCACTTGAAACAGCAAACTTTTTTGATGAGATGATGAGTGAGGGAATTACAGGTAAAAATGCCGTTACTTGGTTAACAGTAGAGTTAGCATCAAGATTAATTGAAGGTATTACATTAGAAAACTCTCCAGTTCAGGCAAAGAAATTAGCACAGGTTGTAAAATCAATTGAAGATGGGACAATTTCTGGAAAAGCAGCTAAAGAAGTATTAGACTACTTAATGCAAAATAATGTTGAAGTTGAAACTGCAATTGATAAACTTGGATTAAAACAAGTATCAGATGATGGAGCTATTTTAGAAATCATTGATGGTATTATTGCAGCAAATGAAGATAAAGTTGAACAATATAAAGCTGGGAAAGAGAAACTATTTGGGTTCTTTGTAGGTCAAACTATGAAAGCGTCTAAAGGTACTGCTAATCCTGCCAAAGTAAATGAATTATTAAAACAAAGACTTTCATAACAAACAAATAAAGCCTATTTAGCTATAGGTTTTATTACTTAATATATCTATAAAATCAAAGGCTTGAAAATGACAAGAAAACCTACAATCGCTGTAATTGGAGCTGGTAAATGGGGACAAGCACTTCATTTTGCATTATCACAAAAGCAAGAAACTTTCATAACTTCAAGAACTGCTAGAGATATTAAAAACTTTACAGATTTAAATACTGCACTTAATTGTGATTATTTAATCATAGCAATTCCAGCACAGCAATTAAAATCATGGTTACAAGAAAACTTTGTATTTAAAAACCAAAAAATATTAGTTGCCTCAAAAGGTATTGAAGCGAATACAGGTGAGTTCTTAAATGAAATTTATGCAGACTATGTTCCACCTTCTAATATTGGCTTTATTTCAGGTCCATCTTTTGCTGCTGAAGTAATCCAAGGCTTACCTTGTGCTTTAGTATTAAATTCTACTTCAAAGAAATTATATGATGAGTTTAGTCCTTTCTTTCCTACTTTTATAAAGACTTACTATAGTTCTGATGTAATAGGTGCTGAAGTTGCAGGAGCTTATAAAAATGTATTAGCAATTGCTAGTGGTATTTGTGAAGGTTTATATTTAGGAAAAAATGCACAAGCTTCATTAATTTCAAGAGGTTTAGTTGAAATGCATAGATTTGGCAAAAACTTTGGAGCTAAAGAAGCTACTTTTCTAGGATTAAGTGGAGCAGGGGATTTATTTTTAACTGCAAGTTCTCCAATGAGTCGAAATTATAGAGTAGGATTAGGTCTTACAAAAAATAAAAAACTTGATGAAATTCTTGAAGAGTTAGGAGAAGTTGCTGAAGGTGTTAAAACATCAGAAGCAATATCAAAACTTTCAAAAGAGCATGATATTTACACACCCATTGCAAATGAAGTTAAACTAATACTAGAGGGTAAAAGTCCACAAGATAGTTTAAAAGACCTACTTAATTCTTAACAGATATAATACCTTAGTTCTAAATTATCACTAAGGTATTATTAAAAATCATGAAAACAATAGAGCTTTATAATCTTATATATTTAATATTTCCTTTAATTATTGTTTCATATTTTTATAAATCATGGGTTAAAGATAGCTACGAAATAATAAATTCAACTATAAGAATGATTGTCCAATTACTTCTAATTGGTTATATTCTACTTTATATTTTTGATAATAAAAACTATTTACTTGGTATTTTTATACTAATATTTATGATACTAGTCTCTACATATATAGCAAGAAGAAATATAAAAAACAAATCAAAATACGAATATTTACTAATATTCACTTCTCTTGGGATCTCAGGATTACTTCATCTTATTATTATAATAGTATTTGTATTAAAGTTAGAAAATATTTACATACCACAGTATGTAATACCAATAGCAGGAATGTTATTTGCAAATATAATGAATAGCCTATCTTTAGGTATTGAACGCTTTGAAATGGAATACAAAAAAAGTAAAAACTTTATTCAAGCTAGAGCTATATCTTTTAAAGCAAGTATGATTCCTCAAATCAACTCATTACTAGCAGTAGGACTCGTATCATTACCAGGTATGATGACAGGACAAATACTTTCAGGAGTTGATCCCTTAATTGCTGTAAGGTATCAGATTATGATAATGTCAGTCGTTTTATCTTCATCTGGAATTAGTATAATTATCTATTTCTTATTAAAAAGAAAAAACTATGAATAAATAAATTAACTTACCTATTCAATTTTTTCTTATGAATATCACCCCAAATATACAACTGCTTTAATATAGGTCTTAAACTTTGCCCATACTCTGTTAGTGAATATTCAACCTTTGGTGGAACTACAGGATAAACTTCTCTATATACTATCATATCATCCTCTAATTCTCTTAACTTTTGAATAAGCATTTTTTGTGTTGTTCTAGGAAGTAACTTTTGAAGTTCATTAAATCTTTTTTTTCCATCTTTTAAATACCATAAAATTAATATTTTCCATTTTCCCGCTAAACCATCAATTGCAGTTTCAACTGGACATTTATCTATTTTTATATTCTCTTTTTTTGTCATAACTAAACTCCATAGTATCTTTTTAGATAGTACCTTTCTAAAAAGTAAGTTCTTGCTCTTATTTTTAATTTTAGCTAAACTTTTGGCATAAGTAAATATAAAAGGAATTAAATATGAAAGCATTTGTAGTAGAAAAAATTGGTGATAGAGAATTTACATCTGATATTCAAGATGTGCCGATGCCAAAATGTGGAGAAAATGAAGTACTAATAAAAGTAACTTACTCTTCATTAAATTATAAAGATGCATTAAGTTCAATTGGAAACCCTGGAGTTACAAGAAAATTTCCTCATGTTACAGGAATTGATGTAGCAGGAATTGTTGCAGAATCTAATTGTAATGTATTTAAAGCAGGAGAAAGAGTACTTGTAACTGGTTATGATATGGGAATGAATACAGATGGAGGACATGCCCAATTTGTAAATGTACCAAGCTCATGGGTAGCTAGAATTCCTGATGCAATTAGTGATAAAGAGATTATGACATTTGGTACAGCTGGATTAACTGCAGCTTTAAGTATAAATGAACTAATTGAAAATGGTGTAAAGCCAGAAGATGGAGAAGTTTTAGTAACAGGGGCTACTGGAGGAGTAGGTTCTATTGCTGTTTCAATATTAAATAAAATCGGATTTTCAGTTGTAGCAATTTCAGGTAAGCAAGAAAAAATCGATTACTTAAAAAGAATTGGTGCAAGTGAAGTAATACTTCGAGATACTTTTAATGAAGAATCAAAAAAACCAATGATGGGAGAAAAATATGTAGGTGTAGTTGATACAGTTGGTGGAGATGTTCTTGCAAATGCATTAAAATATATTAAATATGATGGAGTTGCTACTTGTTGTGGTCTTACATCATCACATGAATTAAATACAAATGTATTCCCTTTTATTTTAAGAGGTGTAAGGCTTATTGGTATTGACTCAGTTGAATGTAAACTTGAAAAGAAACAAGCAGCTTGGGAAAAAATTGCTAGTAAATGGAAAGTTGATACATTAGATAATATTACAAATGAAATTTCTCTTGAAGAAATTAAAGATGCATATGAACTTTTACTTGCTGGAAGAGCAGTAGGACGTTATGTAGTAAAAATATAAAGAGTTTCTCTCTTTATATTAACTCTCTAAAAAATTCTAAATTATCACTTAAAATAAATTCGCTATAATTACATTAACTAAATAAAGTATAGGAAGAATAAATGCAAAAATTTTTAGAAGAAGCTAAAAAAACTAGCCGAACTATTGCAAACCTAGATACTCATACGAAAAATAGAGTTTTAAGAGAAATGGCACAGGCTTTAATAGCACATAGCGATTATATATTAGAACATAACAATAAAGATATGAGTGAGGGAACATTAAATAATCTAAGTAGTGCCTTACTTGATAGATTATTATTAACACAGCAAAGAATAGAAGATATGGCTCTTGCTATTAAGCAAATTGCAGAGCAAAAAGAACCTGTTGGAAAAACTCTTGAAGGTTGGATTACAGAAGATGGGTTAAATATCCAAAAAATTACAGTTCCAATTGGTGTAATTGGTATTATTTATGAATCAAGACCAAATGTTACAAGTGATACAGCAGCACTTTGTTTTAAAAGTGGAAATGTTTGTGTTTTAAAAGGTGGAAAAGAAGCCGCTTATTCAAATAAAGCAATTGCAAATGTTTTAAAACAAGTATTAACAAAAAATAAACTACCAGAGCAAGCTATTTCTTTATTACCTGATTATACAAGAGAAGGAGTTGCTAACTTAATTAAACAAGATAAATATGTTGATTTAATAGTACCTCGTGGTGGAGAAGCACTAATAAAATATGTTAGTGAAAACTCATCAGTTCCAGTAATTAAACATGATAAAGGTTTATGTCATATTTTTGTAGATAAAGATGCTGCTCATAATAAAATTATTGACATTGCAATAAATGCTAAGTGTCAAAGACCAGGTGTTTGTAACTCAATGGAAACACTTTTAATACATGAAGAAATTGCTGCTTATATTCTTCCTGGATTATACGATGAATTTATTGAACATGGAACTTTATTAAAAGGTTGTGAAGAAACAGCTAAATATATTGATGTAAAAATTGCAACAGAAGAAGATTATAATACTGAATATTTAGCAAATATACTAAATATAAAAGTTGTTAAAAATGTTGATGAAGCAATTGATCATATAGCTAAATATGGCTCAGGTCATTCTGAATCAATTTTAAGTGAAAATTATACAGTTGTAAATAAATTCTTAGACTATATAGATGCAGCTTGTGTATATGCAAATGCAAGTACAAGATTTACAGATGGTGGAGCCTTTGGTTTAGGCGCTGAAGTTGGAATTTCTACTAATAAACTTCATTCACGTGGTCCTATGGGAATTAGTGATTTAACAACATTTAAATATAAAATTTATGGAAAAGGTCAAATAAGATAATGTCTAAAAAAATATATTGTATAGCTTCATTTGAAGCAAAAGAGAATAAAGAACAAGAGTTACTTGAAGTACTTCAAACTTTAGAGCCTAAAACTACAAGAGAAGATGGCTGTGTACAATATATTGTAACAAAACATATATCACATCCAAATGCTATGGGCAAATCTTTTCCTATAGTTTTTAATGAAATTTGGGAATCAAAAGAGGCTTTTGAACTTCATTGTAATAAAAAATATATTACTGACTTTTTTCAAAAACATTGTGTTGATGAAGATGGCTTAGTTAAAGATTTTAATGTTGCAGTTTATAGTGATGAAGTAAACTAAAATGGCAAGTTCTAACTCATATCCAAACTTTCCAAGTGATTGTAAATCTTTATTATCAAAGTATTTAACAAAAGAAGTTTATGAGGAACTAAAAAATAAAAAAACATCTTCAGGCTTTACTTTATCTCAAACAATTGCTTCTGGAGTTGAAAACTTTGATAGCGGAATAGGTATTTATGCAGGGGATATAGAATCTTACCATACTTTTGCAGCTTTATTTGACCCAATAATTGAAGAATATCATGGTTTTTCCAAAAGTGATTCTCATATAAGTAATTTAAATCCTGATGATTTAAATGCACCTAATCCAGATATTGAAAATAAATACATCATTTCAACTAGAATTAGAGTAGGTAGAAATATTGCAAATCTTCCTTTAGGACCCGCTATTTCTAAAGAACAAAGAGATGAAGTAGAAAAGCAAGCCTCAAATGCTTTAAATAGCTTAGACGGTAAGCTAAAAGGGACATACTATCCTTTAGATGGAATGAGTAAAGAAGTTTCACAAAAGCTAGTAGAAGACCATTTTTTATTTAAAGCAGGGGATAGATTTTTAGAAGCTGCTGGACTTAATAGACAATGGCCAAAGGGTCGTGGAATTTTTCATAATAATAATAAAACTTTTTTAGTATGGGTAAATGAAGAAGATCAATTAAGAATAATATCTATGCAGCAAGGTGGAGATATTAAAGAGGTATTCCAAAGATTAAGTAATGCAATTTCTAAAATAGAAGAAAAAATTGAATTTTCATACAATGATCACTTAGGATATATCACAAGTTGTCCAACAAACCTAGGAACAGCTATGAGAGCTAGTGTTCATATTAAAGTTCCAAATTTAGCACAAGATTATACAAGATTTGAAGAGATAACAAATAAACACCATTTGCAAATAAGGGGTATTGATGGTGAACACTCACAAAGTGTTGGTGGTGTTTATGATATTTCAAATAAAAGAAGGTTAGGAGTTACTGAAGTAAAATGTGTTCAAGATATGTATGATGGAGTAGTTGAACTAATCAAAGTAGAAAAAGAACTAGCGCACAGATAGCGCTAGTTTCAGTCCTAAACTAACTAATACAAATGAAGTTAAGATATTCATATATTTTACAATACTTGGTTTTTCTAAAAGTTTAGAGCTTAACATATTTGCAGCGACTCCAATACTTGAAAAAACAATAACTGTCATAATCATAAATATTATTCCTAAAATAATCATCTGCATAGGTACATTTCCTGCTTGTGTATTTACAAACTGTGGTAAGAAAGCTAAAAAGAAAATAGAAACTTTTGGATTTAAAATATTCATAATAAATCCTTTTACAAAAAGTTTTTTTAATTCACTACTTGAATTTTGAACTATTAAATCTAAAGGTTCATCTCTATATTTAAAAGCTTGATATGCAATATAAAGTAAATAAGCAGCTCCTGCATACTTCACAATATTAAAAGCTATTTCTGATGTTTGAAAAATTACAGAAATTCCAAGTGCTGCAGCACTAGTATGGATTATTAATCCTGAGCATAAACCTAAAGTTGTTACTATTGCAGCTTTTTTACTTTTAGTCATTCCTTGAGTTAATACGTAAATATTATCAGGACCAGGTGCTAGACATAAAAGAAAAGAGGCTCCTATAAAAAGTAATAGTTGTGTAGTTTCAATCATATATTTTCCTATTTTATTATTTTATTATTTCATACTCTATTTTATTTCTACCATTTTCTTTTGCTTTATATAATTTGTCATCAGCTTTTTTATATATATAATCTAACTTATGCTTAACACTTAAATTATTAGTTGAAATAATTACCAGTCCAAAAGAAGCAGTAACTAAAAATGAAGGACTATTTTCTTTATGTTCAAGAGATAAATCTTCAATATCTTTTCTAGCTTTTGAAGCTAAATTTAAAATATCTTCTTCTTTTTTTGCATTAATTAAAATACCAAACTCTTCACCACCAAGTCTAAAAATTAAATCATCGCTTCTTTTAAAACTTTTCTTTAAAGAGTTTGAAATACTAATTAGTACATTATCGCCTTCTTGATGTCCATAAGAATCATTATATTTTTTAAAATTATCTATATCTAATAGCATAAATCCAAAAACTTCATTACTTCTTACTGTTTTATCTATGATTGATTTTGCAATATCATTAAAATATCTTCTATTATATAAAGATGTTAATCCATCAGTAATTGATAATTCATATATTCTTTTTTTATCAGTAATATCTTGAGTAACAGCAGAATAGCCAATTTTATTATTTTGTTTATCAAAAATAGGTTCAATAACAGCACTAATCCAATAAGAAGAACCATCTTTTCGTAGGTTTTTAATTTCACCTTTCCAAGTTTTACCTTCTTTTATTGTTTTCCATAAATCTTCATAAATAGAACTTGGCATATCAGGATGTCTTATAATATTGTGATGCTCCCCAATTAATTCGTATTTATCATAACCTGTAATATTACAAAAAGCTGTTGATACAAAAGTAATAACCCCTTTTGTATCTGTTAAAGATGAAACAATATTATCATCGAATATTTTATTAAAACTATTGATTTCATCAATTTGTTTTATATTTAAAAATAGATTTATAATTTTTAGTTTTATCTCTTCATTTAAAATTGGATTAATCATTAAATAATCAATTCCTATTTTAAATAAGTTTACTTTTAAAGTATTATCAATATCATCACTTAATAGTAATATTGGAATTTTAGAGCTTTCTTCATCTTTTCGTAAAGCTTTTGTTAGTTCAAATCCATCTAATAAAGGTAATTTATAATCTGAAATAACAAGAGAGATATCAGAATGGTTTTCTATTATATCCAATGCTTCAACACCATTAAAAGCAAGAGTTACATTTAAAAATAGACTTTCTAAGATTTGTTGTATTTCTAAACATGATTCTCTTGTTTGTCTAACTACTAAAACATTTAAACCTTTTATAAAAACTAACAATTGAGTTAATTTATAAATATATTCTAGACTATATATAGAATCCTTAAGTACATAATCAATGATATTTAAAGATTTTAAAGTTTCTATAATTTCTTTATCAATTTTTGAGCAAAGAACTATACTTGGAATATTATAAGTTTTTATAACTTCTAATGATTCTTCATTTGATATTATAAGAAAAAAGTTTACTTTATTTATTTCTTTACAAGCCTCTTCAAGATTTTTTGCAACATAAACTTCAAAGTCATTCTTTTGTACAAATAAATTTTTCAAAGCATTAACAATATTAATGGAGTCTTCAATAATAAGTATTTTCTTCAATTTATTCCCTACTTTGAACTTTTTTGAAAGATAATTATATCACACAATATAAAAATAACTTATTTAATTTAGCAATATCTGGATTGTATGAGTTTTTTATTTTTGCTATAATTTACAAAATTTTTAATTATTATTTTAAAAGGAAAAAACCATGAACTATATATCAAACGCAAACCTAAAAGAAGCAGACGCAGAAGTATTTCAAATATGTGAAAATGAGTTAGAGCGACAAACAGACCATTTAGAAATGATTGCAAGTGAGAACTTTACATCTCCAGCAGTAATGGAAGCTATGGGTTCTGTATTTACTAATAAATATGCAGAAGGTTACCCTTATAAAAGATATTATGGTGGTTGTGAACAAGCTGATAAAGTTGAGCAATTAGCAATTGATAGAGCTTGTGAAATCTTTGGATGTAATTATGCAAATGTACAACCACATTCAGGAAGCCAAGCTAATGGTGCAGTATACGCAGCATTGTTAAAAGCTGGTGATAAAATTCTTGGAATGGATTTATCTCATGGTGGACATTTAACTCATGGTTCAAAACCATCATTCTCAGGTAAAAACTATACTCCATTTTATTATGGTGTAGAACTAGATGGAAGAATCAATTATGAAAGAGTAATGGATATAGCTAAAATCACTCAACCAAAAATTATAGTTTGTGGTGCAAGTGCATATGCTAGAGAAATTGACTTTGCTAAATTTAGAGAAATTGCAGATACAGTTGGTGCTATTTTATTTGCAGATATTGCACATATTGCTGGTTTAGTTGCAGCAGGTGAGCATATGTCTCCATTCCCTTACGCAGATGTAGTAACAACAACAACTCATAAGACTCTTCGAGGTCCAAGAGGTGGAATGATAATGACTAATGATGAAGATATTGCTAAGAAAATAAACTCAGCAATCTTCCCAGGATTACAAGGTGGACCATTAGTTCATGTAATTGCAGGAAAAGCAGTAGCATTTAAAGAAATCCTAAACCCTTCTTGGAAAGAGTACGCTAAGCAAGTAAAAGCAAATGCAAAAGTATTAGGAGAAGTACTAGTTTCAAGAGGATATGATATTGTATCTGGTGGAACTGATAATCACTTAGTATTAGTATCATTCTTAAATAAACCATTTTCTGGAAAAGATGCAGATGCAGCTTTAGGAAATGCTGGTATTACTGTAAATAAAAATACAGTACCAGGAGAAACTAGAAGCCCCTTTGTAACTTCAGGAATTAGAGTAGGATCACCAGCATTAACAGCACGTGGAATGGGTGAAAAAGAGTTTGAAATAATTGCAAATAAAATTGCAGATGTATTAGATAATATTGAGAATACTGAATTACAAAAAACTATCAAAGCTGAACTAAAAGTTTTAGCTTCTGATTTTGTGATTTATAATCAGTCTACTTACTAA
>Ga0193954_1000188_pt1 | contig 37268 bp, 32 predicted proteins | sample BB_5_MG_FD_140340 | JGI IMG/M metagenome (GOLD analysis project Ga0193954, IMG submission 140340) | Microbial mat bacterial communities from the Broadkill River, Lewes, Delaware, United States - BB_5_MG | ecosystem: Environmental > Aquatic > Freshwater > River > Microbial mats | place: USA...
AACAACTTTGGCGTTTGACTTAAAGGGAAAATTAAGAACAGCCTGTGACAGGTGTTTGGAAGAATTAAATTTAGATGTGGAAGGTGAAAACTTTTTGTATTTGAAATTTGGAGAAGAACACGAAGAACTGGCAGAAGATGTTATTGTGTTAGCAGAATCGGATAACGAAATAAATGTTGCACAGTACATATATGAGTTGTTTTCACTAAGCTTACCGTTGAGCTTTGTTCATCCCGAAGATGAAGATGGAAACAGCACTTGTAATGAGGAAATGATTCAAAAATTGAATGACCTTTCGGTGAATGAGGAAGAGAAGATTGACCCGAGATGGAATGATTTAAGAAAATTGATTGATAATAACTAGTTAAATAGGTTTGAAAAATGGCACATCCAAAACACAGAACGTCGAAGCAGAGAAGAAATAAGAGAAGATCTCATCTTAAAACAACTCCTGCAACTTTAGCATCTTGCTCAAATTGTGGAGCAACTGTTAAATATCACACTGTTTGCCCTGAGTGCGGTTATTACAGAGGCAAATTGGCTATCGAAAAAGAAGTTACAGCATAATCTGAGTAAAATAATTCAGATTTGAAGCTATATGTAAATTTGCTCCTCGGATATTTCTCAGGGGCAAATTTGCGTTATACATTATTGAATTCATGTCCTATTATATTGGTGTAAACCAATGGGCTTGTAAAGGTTAAAATTGCCCAAACAAGTGGTGATATAGGGATAAATTCTGTATAATTGTGAGCCTATTATCTGATAAAAACTAAGTAAGCTTAAACAATGTCAAAAATTAATGCAGTTATAACAGGAGTTGGGGCTTATCTACCCGACTATATTCTTACCAATGATGAACTAAGTACAATGGTCGACACATCCGATGAATGGATCATGACCCGTATTGGTATCAAAGAAAGAAGAATTCTAAAAGGAGAAGGTAAAGGATCTTCGGATCTTGGACAAAAAGCAGTTGAAGATTTGTTGCAAAAGACTGGAACTTCACCTGAAGAGGTTGATTTGTTGATTTGTGCAACAGTAACTCCAGACATGCAATTTCCGGCTACAGCAAATATCATTAGTGATAAAGTGGGGATTAATAACGCATTCAGTTTTGACTTAAATGCAGGCTGTTCAGGATTTTTGTTTGCTTTAGCAACAGGTTCAAAATACATTACTTCTGGTTTGTACAAGAAAGTAATAATTGTAGGTTCAGAAAAAATGTCATCAATAGTAGATTACACAGATCGTCAGACTTGTCCTATTTTTGGTGATGGAGCAGCAGCAGTTATGCTAGAGCCTACTACCGAAAATGTTGGTATTGTAGATGAAATGTTGCATACTCAAGGATTTGGTCGCAAGCATTTACATCAAAAAGCTGGTGGATCATGCAAGCCGGCAAGTCACGAAACGGTTGATGCAAGAGAGCATTTCATTTATCAGGAAGGAAACCATGTATTCAAACATGCCGTTTCTAACATGGCAGATGTTTCTGTTGAAATGATGGAAAAACACAACATGACTGCTGATGATTTAGCTTGGTTGGTTCCACATCAGGCAAACAATCGTATTATCGAAGCTACAGCTAAACGAATGGGCTTAGCTAAAGAAAAAGTGATGATTAACATCGAGAAATACGGAAACACGACTTCAGCTACAATTCCATTGTGTTTGTGGGAGTGGGAAAATCAATTGAAAAAAGGAGATAATATTATTCTTTCGGGATTTGGCGCAGGTTTTACCTGGGGATCTATCTTGTTGAAATGGGGTTACGATCCTAAATAAGATCAATATTATTAAAAGATATAGTAAAGGCTTCCAATTTGGGAGCCTTTTTTTGTTTTCAATCATTCACTTTAAGTGGGATTTATGCTTCAAATTTTTATATTTGTAGGTGCCACGAACTTAGGTGAAGGAGATTTAGAAATTAGATGCAAAGTTCGTATACTTTTTTATAAATTTTTGAGTTGATTAATAGAGTCAATTCTAGATGAATCCGACAATTTTAGCAGAATAATATCCAAGAACTATCATTTTATTATTGCTATTATATTTTTTAAGATCGGTTTTGTCACCATCAATACGATTTCAAACATGTTTAGTAAAAAAGATAAAATGAGCAGAAACAACGAAGTACAACCAACAGCTGTAAACCTTATTTGCGATGGAACCTCTATTAAAGGAGATGTACAGGCATCAAGAGATATCCGTATTGATGGATATTTGAACGGTAAAATGCAAGTGAATGGTAAAGTTGTAGTTGGAAATACTGGAAAAATTGAAGGAGATGTTAATTGTAAAACAATTGATGTATCTGGTAGAGTTGAAGGAAATATTATTGCTTCAGAAATGGTGAATCTGAAATCAACAGCTTTAATATTGGGAAATATTACAACTGATAAAATCTCGGTAGAGCCAGGAGCTAAATTTACCGGAACTTGTAAAATGGGTGAAGCAGCACCTAAGCAAGATGAAAAGAAAAAATAAATCCGATAAGGAAGATAGTAAGAAAAAGCAATTTACCGGAGTATTAAAATATTCCGGTTTGGCTTTTCAAATGATTACTATTATTCTAATTGTATTGTACGGAGGTATGAAATTAGATGAATATCTCGAGAATGAATTTCCCTTATTTACATTTTTAGGAGCTATTTCAGGAGTGGTTTTATCGCTCTACGTCGTATTAAAAGATCTTTTGAATAAGAAGTAATATCAAAACATTGTATATGGAAAGTAAGTACAAAAACTATATTTATAAATTAGGATTGATATCGGTGATTTTACTTGCGGTATCGAGCATTCTATTTTTAACGGTACTTAAACCTTGGTTTAACTATATTTTTCCTTTCGTAATTTTATATTTTTTCCTTTTCAATTCGTTTCAACATTATAAATTATTGAAATCAGCTAAGAAAAAGCCTCAGGTTTTTAATACAAATTACATGGCTTGGTTCGGAATTAAAATATTTTTCAACCTAAGTTTCATTTTAATTTACGTTTTGTTGAATAAAGCGGAAGCATTGAGTTTTGTGCTATTTTTTGTAGTTTGTTATATGGTTTATACTACCTTCGAAGTAATTGCTCTAACAAAGACTTTAAGATCGGGAAATGTTAAATGATTATAAAAAGTTTTGTGGAGTACTTTTTTTATTAAATTTGGGAGACGAAATCAGAAGTTGATATTTATTCAGAATATCAATGGTTGATAAGAAAATGGTCTGTTGACCAAAAATATTTGCTGACAGATTATGATTTTGTGTCAGTTCAATAAATTAAACTTATAGAATAGACCAAATTTCAGTTTGGATAACTATTTAAAGCAAGTGATTTACGTATGAAAAACATTCATCGATTACTGTTAATTTTCTTCTTAATAGCGGCTGTAACGCCAGCTATTGCATCTGATGAACACGATCAGCATGCTAATGATTCTCACAAGCAGGAAAAATTTCAAGCTGGAGATTTTATTATGGATCACATTGCCGATGCTTACGATTGGCACATGTTTTCAATAGGTGATTTTCATGCAACACTGCCTTTGCCAGTGATTTTGATTTCTGAGCAATCCGGATTTCACATGTTCATGTCAACTAAATTTCATCACGGACATTCATCTTACAAGGGTTTTTCAATTGCAAAGGAAGGCGATTATAAAGGTAAGGTAGTCGAAATGATAGATGGTCATCAGGTTCGTCCTTTTGATATCTCCATGACAAAAAATGTTGTAGCAATGCTGGTGAGTATGTTTTTCCTTTTATGGATTTTCATATCAGTAGCGAAAGCATACACGAAAAGAAAAGGTCAAGCTCCTAAAGGATTGCAATCCTTGGTTGAGCCAATCATTATTTTTGTACGAGATGAAATTGCAAAGCCGGCTATCGGCGAAAAGAAATATGAGAAATTTATGCCATTCCTTTTAACCATCTTTTTCTTTATTTGGTTAAATAACTTAATGGGATTGGTACCATTAATTCCTGGAGGAGCTAATGTTACTGGTAATATTACTATTACTATGGTATTGGCTTTATTTACCTTTATTATCACAACCTTTAGTAGTAATAAGAATTACTGGGTTCACATTTTTAATACACCAGGCGTACCTTGGTGGTTGAAGTTTCCGGTACCTTTAATGCCATTGGTTGAGTTAATGGGAATGATAACTAAGCCATTTGTTTTGATGGTTCGTTTGTTCGCGAACATTACAGCAGGTCACATGATTGTTCTGGCATTTGTAAGTTTGATCTTTATTTTTGGAGAAAAAAGCACTGCAATGGGATTTGGGACATCAATTTTTTCAGTAGCCTTTATCATCTTTATGGATGTATTGGAATTGCTGGTAGCTTTGATACAGGCTTATGTATTTACTTTGCTTTCTGCACTATACTTTGGTATGGCAACAGAAGAACATCACTAAGAATTTATCTACTCCTTAATGGGAGCTTTAATAGTTTTTAATCATTTAATAAAAACGCTATGATTACATTATCAATTCTTCTTCAGGCTGCAGCTAGTATGGCAGTTGCTAAAATGGGTGCTGCTTTTGGAGCTGGTTTAGCTGCTATCGGTGCTGGTATCGGTATCGGTAAAATTGGTGGTTCTGCTCTTGAGAGTATTGCTCGCCAACCAGAAGCATCTGGAGATATTCGTTCAAACATGATTGTTGCTGCTGCACTTATTGAGGGTGCTGCTTTCTTTGCAATCATCATTTGTTTGTTAATCGTATTGTAAGAATACAATCCGCAGTTTGCCATAAGGGATTGCCTGAAGCAAATTGCGGAAATTGTTTTGAATGTTTAAACACACCTTTGAGGTGTAATTAAAATAAGAATAGTATGGGCTTGGTAACACCTGAATTAGGAACTTTTATATGGATGTTCTTGGCATTTGCCATTGTTTTGTTCGTCCTGAAGAAATTTGCCTGGAAACCAATATTAAATGCCTTAAAGGAACGCGAGGAATCTATTGAAGATGCACTTCGTTCTGCTGATCGTGCTAAAGAAGAAATGGCTGAATTACAAGCTGACAATGAAAGAATTCTTCAGGAGGCTAGAAAAGAACGTGAAGCAATGCTTAAAGAGGCAAAGGAAATGAGCAATACAATTGTACGTGATGCCAAACAAAAAGCAACTCAGGAAGCTGATAAAGTAATTGAATCAGCTCGATTGAATATTGAGGGCGAAAAGGCGGCAGCATTAAACGAAATTAAGGCTCAGGTGGCAAATCTTTCTGTAGAGATTGCAGAGAAGATTCTTCGTCAGCAATTTGCAGATGATCAGCAACAAAAAGATTACTTCAAAAAGTTAATGGACGAAGTAAAACTAAACTAAGAACAGAATGTGAGCCTTGTCTCGCAACAAGATAAAACTTCGATTTATGAACGAAAGTAAAATCTCGGTTCGATATGCCAAAGCTCTTTTCGAATTAGGAAAGGAGAAGGATTTATTAGATGCCTTTGTTACAGATACCAATTTAATTGATAGTACTTGTAATGAAAGTAGTGATTTTGTATTGATGCTCGATAGTCCGGTTGTTAAAACCTCACAAAAGAGAAGTGTAGTAAAAAGTATTTTTACTGATAAAATCAACGCAAACACATTGAATTTCCTTGATTTGGTAGTACAAAACCGAAGGGAAATGTATCTGAAAGATATCTCAAGAAACTTTTTAGCTCTTTGTCGCAAGAACAAAGGAATTCTTTCTGCAACACTCACAACAGCTTCGGCTATTGAGGAGGAAGGTAAAAAGAAATTGTCTAATGTTTTAGAAAAAGCATTCGATTCAAAGATTGAATTGAACGAGGTGATTGATAAGGATATCATTGGAGGATTTGTAATTCGTGTCGAAGATCAGCAATTGGATGCTAGTGTTAGCAATCAATTGACTCAAATAAAGCGTGAATTGCTTTCAAATCATATTAAATAGAATTTCAAATCGGATTAAACTCTGACTAAATAACAATTAAATATGGCTAGTATTAAACCTGCAGAAGTTTCGGCAATCCTAAAGCAGCAATTAGAAGGATTAAAGACCGAAGCAGAACTGGAAGAAGTCGGAACCGTATTACAAGTAGGGGATGGTATTGCCCGAATCTACGGTTTATCGCACGTTGAATCCAACGAGCTGATCGAATTTCAAAATGGTGTTTTAGGAATCGTATTGAATCTTGAAGAAGACAATGTCGGTGCTGTACTATTAGGAGAATCGCAAGGTATTAAAGAAGGAGATGTTGTTAAACGTACCAAACGTATTGCTTCCATCAATGTTGGTGAAGGAATGTTAGGTCGTGTGATCAATACCATTGGAGAACCTATTGATGGTAAAGGTGAGATAACAGGTGTTACATACGAAATGCCATTGGAACGTAAAGCTCCAGGGGTAATTTATCGTCAACCTGTAAATGAGCCCTTACAAACGGGTTTAAAATCGGTTGATGCAATGATTCCAATTGGTCGTGGACAGCGTGAGTTAATAATTGGTGACCGTCAGACTGGGAAAACAGCGATTGCTATTGATACTATCATCAATCAAAAAGAATTTTACGACAAGGGTGAACCTGTTTATTGTATTTATGTTGCAATTGGACAAAAGGGATCAACCGTTGCGAATATTGCCAGAACTCTTGAAGAACATGGAGCAATGGCTTATACTACAATTGTATCTGCAACCGCATCAGATCCGGCTGCTTTGCAATTTTACGCACCCTTTGCTGGTGCATCAATTGGTGAGTTCTTCCGTGATACGGGACGTCCTGCATTGATTATTTATGATGATTTATCGAAGCAAGCGGTATCATACCGTGAGGTTTCTCTACTACTTCGTCGTCCTCCAGGACGTGAGGCATATCCAGGTGATGTATTCTACTTGCACTCAAGATTATTGGAGCGTGCAGCTAAGGTGATCAACTCTGATGAAATTGCTCGTCAGATGAATGACTTGCCAGAAAGCTTGAAGAATGCAAAGGATGAAAATGGAGAATCAATTATTAAGGGTGGTGGTTCCTTAACCGCACTTCCAATTATTGAAACTCAGGCAGGTGATGTATCTGCATATATTCCAACCAACGTAATTTCGATTACGGATGGACAGATTTTCTTGGAATCAGATCTATTTAATGCTGGTATTCGTCCTGCTATTAACGTAGGTATCTCGGTATCTCGTGTAGGTGGTAATGCTCAGATCAAGCCAATGAAAAAGGTGGCTGGTACATTGAAATTAGATCAGGCACAGTATCGTGAATTAGAGGCATTTGCTAAGTTCGGTTCTGATATGGATGCTGCGACACTTTCTGTTTTGAACAAAGGTGCTAAGAATGTTGAAATATTGAAGCAAGGACAGTATTCTCCTGTAGCCGTTGAAAAACAAGTTGCAATTTTGTATTGTGGATCTCAAGGATTATTGCGAAATGTTCCAGTGGATAAGGTAAAGGAGTTTGAAACTGATTTTCTGGATTTCATGGACTTGAAACACAAAGACGTGTTGAAGGAAATTGCATCTGGGAAATACACCAAAGAGGCACAGGATACAATGAAATCTGTTGCTGCTGACATTGCTGCAAAATATAAATAAAGTATAAAAGCTTAAAGCTGACAGTTCTTGGTTTTTTATTTGAAACCAAGAGCTTTCTTCTAAGAGCCCAAAATATTGTAAATGGCTAATTTAAAAGAAATTCGTACTCGTATTTCGTCGGTACAGAAAACCAAACAGGTTACTGCAGCGATGAAAATGGTTTCTGCCGCTAAATTAAAAAAGGCGCAGGATGCCATTGTGCAAATTCGTCCTTATGCTGATAAGTTACACGAGATTTTATCGAACCTTACTGGTAGTTTGACCAATACGGATGATAATCTTTATGGAGTAGAGCGTAAGCCGGAAAAAGTATTGCTGGTTGCGATGTCATCCAATAAGGGATTGTGTGGTGCATTTAATGCAAATGTTATCAAGCAAGTTGTTGCTTTAGCGAGCGGTAAATACACCGATCAAAATCAACGAGGAAATCTTGAGGTACTTTGCATAGGTAAACAAGCCAACGAAATTCTTAAAAAGACTTACAATGTAATTGGAGAGCACAATAAATTGTATGATACCATGAGCTATGAAAATATCTCAGAAGTAGCAGCTACAATTATGGCTCAATTTGTAGAAGGAAAGTATGATAAAGTAGAATTGGTTTACAATCAATTTAAAAATGCCGGAGTACAAATTCTAACTACAGAACAATTTCTACCTGTGAAACAAGACGAAGAAGGCAATGAAGTACAAAGCGAGTACATTTTTGAGCCTAACCAATCTGATATCTTGGGAGAATTGATTCCAAAATCATTAAAAACACAATTTTTTAAAGCAATGTTGGACTCTTTTGCTTCTGAACATGGAGCAAGAATGACAGCAATGCACAAGGCAACGGATAACGCTACTGATTTAATTCAGGATCTGAATCTGACCTACAATAAAGCACGTCAGGCTGCAATTACTAACGAAATTTTGGAGATTGTTTCCGGTGCGAATGCTCTTGCCCAATAATTTCTTTTAAGTGGCTTAGAGCGCAAATAAAGACCATATTTAAACATTTTATAATTGCTGCAAAGGCTGTCCATTTGGACAGCCTTTTTTAATTTGAATAAAAAACTACTACAACTATTACAAAATCTCTTGAATGGCGCGATCAATAATTTCGTCATGCGATCTGTCATTCCAGTCGATTTGTACTTTGATATCAGCTGGGATCCCCTTTTCCCAATCTGGGCTCATATTTAAATTAAGAGCTTGTGTAATAGAGAATCTGTAGGTCCAACCATTTGGCAATTGTCCGCCGTTTGGCATACCAAGACCACCACCTGTTGCATCACCAACTAGTATCATATTATCGATAGCTTTGGTAGCCAGAGCCGTAAATGAACCTGCACTGTATGTTCCTCTGTCAATCAATACCATAATTTTGTTTTGATATCTGATTCCATCATGAGGAGTAAGCTTTGCTGGCTCTGCTTTGCCAAAGTCATTGTGATCTTTTCCAGTTTTTATTCTGGAATAGTAAAGAGTTGTTTCTTTTTCTATAAATCGAGATAAAAGATTGAAGATATCGGTAGCAGCGCCGCCGCCATTTTCTCTTAAATCTAAAATTAAACCTTTGGTGTTTTTATAACGGGTTAAGATGAAGTCCAACTGATCATCATCGACAGTACCTGTAAAGGCAGGAAATCTTACGTAACCTATTTGCTTGTTTTCGATGAATTCGTGTTGGAAAGGTCCTGTAATCTTATAATTATAGCCTATATAGTTGTCTTCTACAATTCGCCAGTCGAAATTGTCTTGAGCCTGATATTGAACTCCAAATCTTGAAACGTCGAAATTCGACATCAAATTGGTATGATCATCTTTTAATTCGCTAAGCATGTCACCCAGAATGTCAAACAATTGTTTATCGTTTGTTTCATCAGTAATTTTGCTTTCGTATTTGTTTTTAATCTCCAACCAATCGATATTTTTTACATCGAAATAGGAATATTTCTCATCGCATTGTTTCCACAGATATTCAAAATTGGTTTTTGCATCTGTTGATTCCAAATCTTTGTCAAGTATAACTGATTCGCAAGAAGCTAGAAATGGTATAATTAGTAATAAAATGTATTTTCTCATGATCTATTTAGTTTTAAATAGTAAAGCAATTTTTAATTTGTAGTTAGCCATCTCAAACTTGTCAAGATTTCCTCCGGTTTTATATGCGTCAAATTCATACCCGAATCGAATGGCATTCTTGTTTTTAAGGAAAACAGTGTAATTTAATTCCGTTCCAATTCTATATCCGCTAAATATTTTTAGCTCATAATCATCAAAAACATTTGGATCATTCGTGATGTCGGAATTGTTATTGTACACATATCCATTACGGTATGTATTGTTCATTACAGCTAAATTCATACGAAAGGAAAGCTCTCTTTTTCTTGGCTTAAAGTTCATAGGTATAAATAGAAACTTTGCTCTCTTATTTGTTTTATTGGAAATATCCCAAGATATTTTACCAGATGCAAAAAGAGTAGAAAAGACTTCTAAACCTGTCGCATTGTTTTGAAAGGATGGGTTGTTACGAATATGAAATGAATTTCGAAGCTCTCCACCTACTTTTAAATCCCATTTATTTTGCTGCCAAATCGGATATAATTTGGAATAGCTGAGGTTATAAATCGAAATCTGTGTTGATGCAGTATGGTTATTTGTTGAATTATCAGCTACCCCTGTTGAAAGAGAGAAAAACAAATCTCTTTCTTTTCCATTTTTATACTTTACATGTCCCAATTCAAAGTGTTTCAAACTTCCGGTGTAGAAAAGTGGCGAAGTTGCCATATCACGGAGTTTTACGCTGTTTAATCCAGCAGCAATTTTTATGAATTTTTCTGAATCCTGATTGACCATTCTTTCTTGACTATAACTTAGGCTAGCAAGAAATATACCTGTAAAAATTAATACTATTTTTTTCATGAAATTTTATTGTGTTTTATGCTATAAATAGCTCATGTTCTTAAAATTTTTTGATAAAGTTTTCGATCTCTTAACGGAAGACAAGTAGGAGTGATGTTGCACGTATAAGGAAAATAAAAAGTTATTTTTCCTTCTTCCAACTTGTGTCTATTTTCTGTAGCTCCTCCAATATTCCTTTTTGATGATCGGCACCGTATATCACAATGATTTTATCATACTTAGAGGTTTGAATGCGCTCGGCAACAATTTTATTACGATGATTTAAAATGATGTCCATTACATTTTTGTTGTCATTGAATGTAATCTCTTCATACAATGGAGCATTCAGATCCTCACTTGAAAGAACAATTTCACCATGCCTTTTTTCATATTCATGAATCAATTCTTGAGGTGTAATGTCAACGTTGAAATCCAAAGAATTAGCATGATTCATAAACTGTTCGTTGTCTTGAAAAACAACGCCATCTACTTTTATTTTTTCTATCATATTTTGATATCCCTGTTTTGAAGGAATCATGCCAACCACTTTTTTCGTCTTTCGAAGAGTTAGTGTATCAGCAGTTTCATAATCTATCCACTCATAAAAAAGTACATAACCATCTTTTTTGTAATTCTCTATTTCTTTGGACACATTGTCGTAAAAACTCTGTTGTCCCAGGTGAATCATATTAATAAAGTGAACCGATTTGTCATTTGATCTGAAATCAACAGATTCTACTTTTGTGTTGGTTAATCGTTTATGAAATTGGATGGCATCTTTAAAGCTGCAAGAACTCACGATTAGAGCGATAGTAAAGCCTAATATAATTGGTATTAATTTTTTCATTGCTTCGATGTATTTAAAGCTAAATCTCTCATTAGTAAGAGATTCATGGGAAATTTCTAAAATTAAGGGAGAATAGAATTAGCGAAATTGATTTTTCTTGCGAAATATCATGTTTACTCGGTAAGTTCCAGTACCGCCTTCAATAGTGTTAAAAATATCATCAACATTATCTTTCTCGTGACGCGAATTACTTACCTGACTGGAGTTGTAGGCATTTACAAACTCAAATCCAAGTTTCGACATGGAATTCAATAAATCAGTTTGATTTCTAACTTTAAGCTTATCGCCATCTTGTAATAAGTTCTCCAATTTTTGTAATTGAGGTTTGTAAGTGGATTTCTTGTAATCGATCATGATACCAATACCGCCAAGCAGTTTGGTGTTTTGCGAGGTGATGATTACGTACTCTGGAAATTCTTCGATAGAAACACTACTGGATTTTACGACAGAAAGTTTCTGGGCAGATCCTTCCACTGCCATGCATGCGATAAGTGCAATTACTGCTACTAATAAAATAAGTTGTCTCATTTTTTCTCCTTTTTAAGTTTGATATCTGCAAAGGAGATGAGAAATTTTTTGGATGTATTCCGAAATAGTGAAACTGCTCTTCGGATTTCTGAAAAGACTACTGAATTCCTAAATTTGAATTTTTTAAAAACTGTAATGGTGTGATATTCAGTTCATTTTTAAAAGCACTGTAAAATGAACTATTGCTGTTAAAACCTGCTTCAAAACCAATTCCTTCCATGTTTAAATGTTCAGAATTTTTATTTTTCAGAAGATTTTTAGCTTCCTCAACGCGATATCTATTTATAAATCGGTTGAAATTTTCGTTACAAATACTATTGATACTTCCTGAAACAAGACGTGGATGTTCTCCAATTTTATCTGCAATATGAACAATTGTCAATTCGCAATTTAAATACAGTTTTTCCTCTTCTAAAAGTTCTTTAATTTTACCTACGACCTGATTTTGTTTATCATTTTTATCATCAAAAGATAAAATTTTAGAAGTGATTTTTTCTTTGATGACAACATTGTTTTCATCGCTTACAAGATTAATCGAATTTTGCTGAAGTAAGCCGTTGTATGCAATCCAGAATGTGATAAATAATCCAAATAATGATATTAGTAAATCAGCAATAAATCCATCTAGAAAGATTTCAACAAGGGCGGAAAGTACAAATAATAGTATGATTGATAGAATGGCAATATTTAACCATTTCAACTCCCTGTTTTCTATTGAACTGTATTGGTTTTTAATCAATCTTGAATGTTTTCTAACCTTTCTAAAGATTAGAGCTATTAGTATCAAGCCAAATAAAAGTCCAATCAATTCAAATAAAGCATAAGCAAGTGAATCTTCAATTGCTTTTTTCATTTGTAAGGGTAGAAGGTATTTACCAATATTTAAAATAAAATCTATAGCGCCAGGAATTAAAAGAAAGTAACTTGATTTTTGAGTTTTTTCGATAGATATTCTTTCAACATATAAATATAATAGAGTAGGCAGTAGCCATAAAAAATTGAAATTGAGAATGTTTAAGTAAGGATTTTTAATGTATGCATTAAAGAAATCGAATATCTCGGATAAGGCACTTAAACCGGATACAACAAGAAAAATACCTAACAATTGTAATGAATTTTTCTTTCGTCTATTTATGATTAGAAGAAATAAGCCAACCGATATGGCTTGCCACATATCAATAGTATCGAGTAAAAGAAAAAATATCTTATCTAATTCCATGTTATATCCTTCAGTGATTAAGCTATAAAGTTAAAGTTTTCCTTAAGACTGTAGTATGTTACGAAATACGCTGGTTAAGATACGTGTAAGTTATTCTTTGGTTGTCATTAATTGTTAATTATGATGATCCTTACGTGATATTAAATATTATTAAGGCAAGATGTATAGATATATAAAAAATATTGCCTAATTTTACATGTTCAAACATATGCACAAAATGGAATTGAAGATAGATCACAATAGCCCTTTACCACTTCACGCACAGGTGGAAACACTTGTAAGGAAAATGATTGAATTGCCTGAATATAAGAATGGTGGATTTCTACCAAAGGAAGTAGATTTAGCAAAACGATTGGGAATTTCCAGAAATACACTTCGACAAGCTACCAACAAACTGGAATATGAAGGATTGTTGATACGTAAGAAAGGTATTGGAACTAAAGTTGCTGAAAAGGGAATTACTACGAATTTGGACAACTGGCAAAGTTTCACTCAGGAAATGACAGAACAAGGAGTTGATTTCGTGAACTTTTTGATAGAGGCTAAGTGGGTAAGTGTGAATGAGAAAATAGCTAAGTTTTTTGGTATTAGCGAAGGTGAAAAAATTCTATGTTTATCTAGATTAAGAGGATTTACAGATGGTCCTTTTGTATTTTTTGAAAGTTATTTTCACCCAAGAATTGGTTTGACTGGAGAGGAAGATTTTACTAAACCACTTTATGCTATTCTGGAGAATAAATACAACGTAGTTCCATCTATTTCTAAGGAAGAAATAAAAGCAAAACTAGCTTCTAAGATTACTGCTGATCGGTTACAGATAAAGAAAGGCGATCCAATTTTGGTACGTGAAAGATATGTTTCAGATCCTGGAAACAGACCCTTGGAATACAATATCGGTTTCTACATTGCTGAAAAATTCACCTATTCTATAACCATTACAAGATAAATCGAACATGAAAAATCAGATTTCCATTGGAATTGATGTTGGCGGAAGTCATATCAGCTGTGCAGCTTATGATTTGGAAAAAAATCAGCTTATTCCTAAAAGTATTTCTCATATTTCATTGAATAATCAAGGAACTAGAGACGAAATTATAAATGCTTTTACATTATTAATTCAAACGTGTTTTGCTAAAGTTGAATTTGACCAATTAAGGGGAATAGGTATTGCCATGCCTGGTCCATTCGATTATGTGAATGGAGTAGGACTATTTACTGGAGAGAATGCTAAATTCCAGAAATTAAATGAGGTAAATCTGAGATCTGCGATCCAAAATAGTTTGGAAATTAATGATCTACCTATTCGATTTATAAATGACGCTACTGCATTTGCTATAGGTGAATATTTCTTAGGGAAACTCACTGCCAGTAAGCAAACATTAGCAATTACTTTAGGAACTGGTTTAGGCTCTGCTTTTTTATCAGATGGAATTCCGGTAATAGTTGAAGATTCAGTGCCTGAAAACGGATGTATTTGGCACCTACCGTTTGAAGATGGTATTGCTGATGATTATTTTTCTACCAGAGGCTTGCTAAACCGATATTTTGAACAAAGCGGGAAGAAGTTGAATGGTGTAAAGGAGATGGCAGAATTGGCTAAGGAGCATTCTGATGCAAGAGAATTGTTTGAAGAATTTGGTAAAAAATTGGCAATGTTCCTTGCTCCATGGATCAAAAGTTTTCAGGTGGAGGCGATTGTTTTTGGAGGTAACATTTCAAAGGCATCTAATTTATTTAACCAAGCAATGATTGAACAGTTACAAAAGGATGGTTTAACAGTTAATATTCACTATTCTGAATTGCAAGAATCAGCTGCATTTGTAGGAGGAGCACAATTAATAAATGAAGATTTTTGGAATCAAGTGAAACATCAACTAAAATATATGTAGTTCTTATGAAAGCATCAAAAACTAAATTTATTCTTCCTGTATTACTATCTTTTTTTGTGGTCAGTTTTGTTGATTTGGTAGGGACGGGAGTGGATGAATTAAAGCAAAACTCAAATACGCCAGAATACTTGTTACAATTAATTCCTTTCGTGGCATTTATTTGGTTTTTTTTATTGTCTGTTCCATCTGGAATCTGGCAGGCAAAAATTGGAAAAAAAAGAGTCTTAAATGTGGCTATTCTTATAACAGCAATTGGTTTATTTGTGCCTATTTTAGGAAATAATCTACCAGTTATTCTGGTAGCATTTTCTTTGTTAGGGATTGGGAATACGATTATGCAAGTTGCTGCAAATCCATTATTGATAGATGTAGTACCCGATGATAGAGCATCTAGCTACTTAAGTTTCTCCCAGTTCATGAAATCACTTGGCTCGATGATTGGACCTTTTGTTGCGGCAGTTGTTGGTCCATTTTTGGCACATCTATTTGGTTACGAGGGAGCAGGAACATGGCGATTTGGTTTGTACCTTTTTGGTATAATTTCTTTGTTATCATTCTTTTGGCTATCTATTACTAAAATAGAAGAGAAATCAGAAAATCAGGAAAAAGTATCCATTTTATCATGTTTTAAATTATTATCGATTCGATACATAGCCTTAATGGTGTTGGGAATTTTTGCGGTAGTAGGTATTGATGTAGCTTTAAATTCGAATATAGGTACATTTTTACATTTAAAACTTGGGATAGGAGAAGAGGCGGCAAAGTATGGAAAGTCAGTTTACTTTTTTGCGAAAATGATTGGAACATTTGCAGGAGCAATTATTTTAATGAAGTGGGATCCTAAAAAGATTCTTGGCATCTCTAGTATTTTGGCAATTGTTGCTGTGATTGCATTAAGTATTACTTCCAATGAAATTGCAGCATGGATTTTCGTTGGACTAATTAGTTTAGGAGTTTCTAATATTTTTCCTCTGATTTATTCGCTGGCTGTTGGGAATTATCCGAATCGTTCTAACGAAATTTCCGGATTAATGATGATGGCTATATCTGGTGGTGCATTCTTTCCATTTTTAGTTAGATTGTCAATGGAATTTAACCTTAATGGAGGTCTTTGGCTAATCTTATCATTATTAATTTACATACTCTTTTTAGTGAGAATATCACCTGGAAAATAGTTGAGTTTAATTTAAAGTTGATACAAATGCAAAAAATCATATGTTCAAACATTAGAACAATAAATCAATTTATTTTTATCTTATTGATTCTATCTTTCAGTGCATGCTCTTCAAAAGAGGATTTGGTAAAATATGTAGATCCAAATATTGGAACCGCTCATAGCAGATGGTTCTTTTATACACCAGCAGCTCTTCCATTCGGAATGGCAAAAGCTGCACCAAGCACAAATGGTCATTATGGAAATAAATCGGGATGGGAAGCAGTTGGTTATGATGATCGTCACGAATCTATTGAAGGGTTTGCAAATGTTCATGAATTTCAGTTAGGCGGAATTGTTTTAATGCCAACTTCTGGAAAGTTGATTACAACACCAGGAAAGTTAGAGACTCCAGATGCAGGTTATCGTTCCAGATTTAAAAAGGAAACTGAATATGCTGAACCAGGATATTACAAGGTTGATTTGACCGATTACGATATAACTGCAGAGTTAACGGCTACCAAACGAGTTGCAATGCATCAATACACTTATCCGGCTAACCAACAGGCAAATTTGTTATTTGATATTGGAAATCAGCAAGGAGAAAGCGGTAAGGTTGTAAATTCAGCAGTAAAAAGAATTGATGATTTTACTGTGGAAGGTTGGGTAGAAACTGCACCGGAATATGTGAAAAAATATCAAAAAGGCTCAACAGTATCGATGTACTTTGTTGCTAAGCTGAACAAGGCAATTGAAAATTATGGAGCGTTTCGAGGCGATTCAATTTTTAATAATCAATCAGAAATAAGTGGAAAAGGAGCAGGTTTGTACTTGTCATTCTTACCATCGAAAAAGGAAGTGGTAGAGGTTCAAGTGGCTCTTTCGTATACTTCAGTACAGAATGCGTACGAAAACCTGAAAGCTGAAGGGAAGTCATTTGCATTAGTAAAAAAAGAGGCAAATCAAATTTGGAATACTGAATTGAATAAGGTTTTGGTTAAAGGAGAATCTGAAATAGATAAAACGAAATTTTATACGGCTCTTTATCACGCGTTACTTGGAAGAGGTTTGGCTAACGATGTGAATGGAGCCTATCCTAAAAATGATGGCACCATTGGTCAGCTTCCATTAAACGCAGATGGAACCCCACAATTCAATTTTTACAACACGGATGCAGTTTGGGGAGCATTTTGGAATCTCACTCAGCTTTGGACTTTGGCTTGGCCCGAATACTATAACGATTTTGTGCAGACTCATTTGCAAGTTTATAAAGATACAGGTTGGTTTAGTGATGGTTTGGCGAATAGCCGATATGTTTCTGGTGTTGGTACCAATTACGTAGGATTAATTATAGCATCAGCTTATAACTGCGGTATTAGAAATTATGATATCGATTTAGCCTTTGAGGCGGCATTAGGTAATGAATTGGCATGGGAAAACCGTCCTTTAGGTGCTGGAAAAATGGATGTGAAAAGTTTTGTTACGACAGGATTTATTCCGCATAAAGAAGAATGGGGAGATATACCGGAAGCAAGTGCTTTTTCAGCTTCTCACGTTTTGGAATATTCATTTTCGGCAAATGCTGTAGCTCAATTTGCTAAAAAATTGAATATGACAAAGGAAGCGAATCAATTAGCAAAACTTTCTAACAGTTGGGAAAATATTTTTGATCCTTCTATCGGATTTATTTGTCCGAAATATGAAAATGGAGAATTCATCTCAAATTTTGATCCTATGGAGCCATGGAGAGGTTTTCAGGAAGGAAACTCGTGGCAATATAGTTTCTATGTGCCTCATAATGTTGAGAAATTAGTTGGGAAAATTGGACAGGAAAATTTCAATAAAAGATTGGATTCCATATTTATTGAATCGCGAAAGAATGCTTTTGGTGGTGGAAAAGAAATTAATGCATTTGCAGGTGTAAAAACCATTTACAATCATGGCAATCAGCCTAGCTTACATATTCCCTGGTTGTACAATTTCTCAGGGGAACCAGAAAAAACTCAATTCTGGACAAGAACTATTTGTAATGAGTTTTATGGATCAGATCCAATTCATGGATATGGTTACGGACAAGATGAGGACCAGGGACAATTGGGAGCCTGGTACGTAATGGCATCTATTGGTTTGTTTGATGTAGCTGGTTTAACCGCAGAAAATCCAAGCATGCAAATAGGAAGTCCTGCCTTCGATGAAATTAAAATCAAACTAAATCCTGATTACTATTTGGGTAAAGAAATTCTAATCAACGTGAATGATAATTCTCCGGAAAACCTGTTGATCAGGTCAGCAAAACTAAACGGTGAAAAGTTGGATAAACTTGAAGTTTCTTTTCAGGATTTAGTAGATGGAGCAAGAATAGAGATTGAAAAAAAATCAATGAAAAATTTATATAAAAATGAGAAATAGTTTAATCATTCTAGCAATGTCGATACTACTGTTTGGATGCAAACCACATTCAAAAATCAGTGATGAATTGAAAACATCGATTCAGACAAATGAGAGTTTTGATTTTGTGAAAAAGAAAGCATTGGAAATTGTGAAAACAGGTTTTAATGCTGGCGATGGATATGGTGAAGTTTGGATTCGCGATTACAATACATTTATTGAACTTTCGGCTGAAGTGTACCCAACAAAATCACTTAAAGAAAATTTGAGAGTGTTTTTTCGCCTGCAGGGAGAGGATGGAAATATTATTGATGGATTTATTCCAAAGGAAAAAGCTGTTGATGTTGAGGGGGGATATACCTACATCTATAACGATTTGGAATCAACTTATTGCGGGCATAAAAATACGGTAGAAACTGATCATGAAACATCATTAGTACAGGCTGTTTACAAGTATGTTTTGAAAACGGGAGATAAAGAATTTCTGAATGAAAAAATTGGAGATAAAACCGTTGCTGATCGCATGGAATGGGCAATGGAATTTCTATTAAATCACCGTTGGGATAAGAAACATGGAATGATTTGGGGAGCAACAACTTCCGATTGGGGCGACGTGCAACATTGCCATCCTTGGGGTGTTTATATTACCGAGAATACGAAGTATTGCCTTGATATTTACGACAATGCAATGTTTTTAATTGCCATTGATAATTTAATGGAATTGGACCCATCAAAGAAAGAAAAATGGCAGTTGATTCGAAACGATCTTGCAAAAAACACAATGAAATACCTTTGGGATAATGAAAATCAGAAATTTATTCCTCATGTTTATTTAGATGGATCTCCATTTCCTGAGTCCTTTAACGAAAATGAAATTTTCTATCATGGAGGAACAGCTGTAGCTATTGAAGCCGGCTTGTTGAATAAAGATCAGGTGAAAATTTCTTTGGATAAGATGATTGCCAATGTAAAAGCTTCAGGAGCTGGATCAATAGGATTAACGATGTATCCTCCATATCCTGAAGGTTCTTTTGAAAATAAAGGAATGTATCCTTACGGATATCAAAATGGTGGTGACTGGACCTGGTTTGGAGCCAGAATGATTCAGCAATTGGTAAAATTTGGTTTTGTAAAGGAAGCCTACGAACAATTACAACCAATGACCAATAGAGTTGTTGTTAATGATGGTTTTTACGAGTGGTATACGGTAAAAAATGAACCAACAGGTTCGGGCACTTTCAGAGGATCGGCAGGTGTGTTGTATAAGGCAATTGTAATGTTAGAAGATGCAGTTGAAAAATAATAGGGCGATGGAGAACAGAAGAAAATCAGATCAATATTTACTTCCACTTCAGAGAAGTGAGTCGGAAAAAGGAAAATACGATTTGTATCCATCTTTGCAGATGGAAGATGGGAAGATAAGTGTTGGATTTGTGCAGCTTGCAAAGGAATTGCAAAATGAAAAATTCATCATTATTGATGGATATGTTGGTGTTTTTTACGATCAGATTAAAGAACAATTAGATGCGCAATTTGAAATATTAGGGAAGAAAGTTAATTGGGTAAATGCTGCATCGGCAATGAAACCTGAGTCTGAAATTGATAAGTTAATAGAACCATTTTTAGGAGGTGATAATCCAATTTTTGGAACCAAAGCAAGTATTTCCTTATCGGATTTCTTTGAGCAGCAAAAACTGGAAAGTTTAGATCAAAATGCTAGTACAGATATCAATATCATTTATGGTCCCGGAGCTTCTCTAAGCAAATGGAAGGGTAAGTTAGTTTATATTGATTTGCCAAAGAATGAGCTGCAATTTAGAGCTCGTGCGCAAAGCATTACCAATTTGGGAGCTAGTACACCATTTGAAGGTAAACCTATGTACAAACGCTTCTATTTTGTCGATTGGATCGTTCTGAACGAACACAAACAAACTCTTCTTCCAAAAATCGATTTTGTTTTAGATGAACAACGTTTGGATGTGATAACCTGGATGAGGGGAGATGACTTACGGGAAGGCTTGCGAAAAATGGCATACAATATTTTCCGTGTTCGTCCTTGGTTCGAGCCAGGTGCCTGGGGAGGTCAATGGGTAATGGATAAAATTGATGGCTTGAATAAGGATGTTGTCAATTATGCCTGGTCGTTTGAGTTGATTGTGCCCGAAAATGGTTTGTTATTCGAGAGTAGTGGTAATTTATTGGAAGTCTCTTTTGATTGCATCATGTTTCAGGAAACCGAGGCGGTAATGGGAAAACATTCAGAGCAATTTGGTTTTGAATTTCCAATTCGATTCGACTTTTTGGATACTTTTGATGGAGGAAATCTTTCCATCCAATGTCATCCACAGCCAGAGTACATCAAAGAACATTTTGGTGAAAGCTTCACACAAGAAGAAACGTACTACATATTAGATGCTGGTAAGGATGCCAAATGTTATTTGGGTTTTCAGGAAGATATTGATCCGAAAGTATTCGAAGCAGATTTACAATATAGTTTCCAGAACAAAAAGGAAATTGATATCACCAAGCATGTACAAATTCTTGATTCCAATAAGCACGATCTGTTTTTGATTCCTCCGGGAACCATTCATGGTTCAGGAACCGACAATTTAGTGTTGGAAATCAGTACAACGCCATACATTTTCACCTTTAAAATGTACGATTGGCTGCGTGTTGATTTTGATGGGAAACCTCGCCCGATAAACGTAGAGCGTGGAATGGAAAATCTGAATTTCGACAGAAAAGGGCAGTATGTGAAAGACAAATTAATAGCTCATCCATATCTGTTAAATGAAGGGGCTGGTTGGAAACAATTTCATTTGCCAACCCACAATAAGCATACTTACGACGTGCACAGGTATCACTTAAATACAGAAGTTAATATCGATACCGAAAACCGATGCAATGTTCTTTCTTTAGTGGAAGGGAAAAGTATTATTGTAGAAACGGAAAATGGGATGCGACAGCGATTTAATTATGCTGAAACTTTCGTAATTCCTGCCGCTGCCGGATCTTATAAAATTATCAATGAATCCAATGAAGAAATAAGGGTTGTTAAAGCATTCATGAAATAAATCCAGATCTTTAAATATCCCATAAAATGAAAAAAAATACATTTCTATTCTTATTATTCCTTTTGGCAATTACTTCTTGCACACAGAAAAGTAAAGTGATATGGCAAATTGGTAAGAATGACAATTCGGGTGATGAATTCGCTTTGTCGAACAATGAGTATCAGCATTACATAGCCAATGATTTTGGTTGGGAAGACAAGTATTTTCTGATTGGAACATCAAATGAAAAGAAGGATTGGCCATATATTATTCCTGGAATAAGTGACACTTGGGGAGGAACTTGGGGAACATCCGGATGGAGATCAAGCACCTTAAATATTTTGTTTGGGATAGATCAACGTTCTACTGCGGGAGAGTGGAAATTGATCATTGATATTTTAGATTGCAATCCGGCTGATTTACCTCTTTTTAAGGTATCTGTAAATGGAAATTCATGGAAGTATAGACTTCCTGTGATTAATTCGAATTCAAAAATCGAAAACTCACCCAAAGATTCATCTGAATATCTGATTGAAATACGAATTCCAAGTCAGTTAATAAAAAAAGGAGGAAACGAGATTTCTTTATCAACAATTGAAGGTTCGTGGTTAAAATTCGATCAAATTAAGTTGGAAGGACCTGGGAATGTTGAACTTTGCAATGAAAATTCAATTCACTTACGTGATGTTTCGGCTGCTGACTATGAGATAGAATTGGATGGAAATTCTTATCAGGCATTAATTGTTGATATTGAGCATTTATCTGGTAAACCAGAACTGAAAGTATTGCTTGATGGAAAAAATATCTTTTCCGAAACAGTTGAAAAGGGAAGATATATTTTTGAAGCACCAATGCCATCGGTTTCTTCAGATGTAACTAGCAAATACGAAATTTTAGCTGATGATGTGATAATTGAATCGGGTGAAATTCTTCGAGAGCATTGTGATACCATTACACCAGCAGAATATGTTGATACGAAAATGGGAACGGGTCATTCCCGTTGGATGATTGCTCCCGGACCTTGGATGCCATTTAGTATGGTAAAATTGAGCCCGGATAATCAGAACGCTGCCTGGCAAGGTGGATATGAGCCTAATTTTGAGTCGATAGGCTGTTTTAGTCATATCCATGAATGGACTGTTGCTGGTTTGGGAATTATGCCTACTAATGGTCCTTTGCAAATAAAAGTGGGAGATGAGAAAGATCCGGATAGTGGCTACAGATCGAGAATTGACAAAGCCACGGAGAAAGCACCAATCGGATATTACAGCGTTGAATTGACGGATTATAATATTTTGGCAGAGCTTACATCTACTACGCGTTGTGGATTTCAGCGATATACATTTCCTGATTCTTTAGAGAATAGAATTTTGATCGATTTGCAAATTCCTTGCGAATACACTTATCAAAACAAAGAAATAGAAATCAAGCAGGTTAGCGATACCCGAATCGAAGGATTTTCTCATCAGTTAACCGAAAATACCTGGGCGGGAGGAATCGATCAGGAGTATAAAATTTTCTTTGTAATTGAATTTGATCAGCCGATAGTAAAAAGTAGTGCATGGATTGATGATGCAATTTTGGAATCAACAAAAATCCGTTGTAAGAACCCGAAAGATGCAGGGTACTTTGTCGAGTTTGCTAAGCAAGAAAATAATCAGGTACAAGTTCGTACGGGAATTTCCTATGTCAGTATAGCAAATGCTTCAGAGAATTTAAAGAAAGAGATTGCTGATCCTTTTGACTGGAGTTTTGATGCAGTAAGAGCTTATCATGTTTCGGAATGGAATAAATTAATTGGTAGAGTTAAGATATCTAGTAATGATAAGAGTGAGAAAAAGCGTTTTTACAATGCCATGTATCGTTCTATTTGTAGTCGAAATATTTTCTCCGATGTAAATGGACAATGGCGAGATGCAGATGAAAAAATCAGACAATTAGAAGATCCTTCGTCACCTGCTTTAGGTTGTGATGCTTTCTGGAATACCTTTTGGAATTTGAACCAATTTTGGAATTTGGTTACACCGGAATGGAGTAATCGTTGGGTAAAATCACAATTGGCAATGTACGATGCCAATGGTTGGTTGGCTAAAGGTCCTGCAGCAATGGAATATGTTCCGGTGATGGTGGCAGAACACGAGATTCCTTTGATTGTTGGTGCCTACCAAATGGGAATTCGAGATTATAATGTCAAAAAAGCATATGAAGCGGTAAGGAAAATGCAGACAACTCCTGCTCGAAAAGTTGGTGGTGGTTTTGCTGGAAACCGCGATTTACTTACCTACTTAAAACATGGCTATGTACCTTACGATAAAGGACGTTTTTCCAATTCTCTTGAATATTCATTTGATGATTGGACGGTTTCTCAATTTGCCAAGGCTCTGGGGAAAATGTCTGATCATAAGAAATTTTTGAAACGTGGTTATTACTGGAAAAATATCATCGATAAAGATATGGGCTATGCTCGTATGAAAGATTCCAGGGGAAATTGGGCTAAAGATTTTGATCCATATAAATCAGGTGCCAATCATCATTATGTTGAAGGTAATGCCTGGCAGTTGACCTATTTTGTTCCTCAAGATGTACCTGCTTTGGCAGAACAGATTGGAAAAGATCGATTTATTAAACGTTTGGATTGGGGATTTAAAGAGAGTGACAAAACCCGTTTTAATGGAATGAACGATCAATATTGGAACTATCCAGTCATTCAGGGAAATCAACAATCGATGCATTTTGCATTTCTTTTTAATTGGGTTGGGAAACCTTGGCTAACTCAAAAGTGGAGTAGAGCCATTATGGATAGATATTATGGACATGGTGTATCAAATGCTTATTTGGGTGATGAAGATCAAGGACAAATGAGTGCTTGGTTCGTAATGGCTTCTTTAGGATTGTTTCAAACAGATGGAGGCTGCAGTACAGAGCCTGTTTATGAAATTGCCAGTCCACTATACGAAAAAGTTGAAATTAATCTTGGGAATCGGTTTGGTAGAGGTGAAAAATTTGTGATAGAAGCAAAGAATGCCTCTCGATTTAATAAATACGTTCAATCAGCTAAGCTAAATGGGAAGATTTTACAAGACTTTAAATTCCCGACAAGCGAATTGCTAAAAGGAGGAAAGTTAGAGTTGGAAATGGGTGCAAAACCTAATAAGAACTGGGGAATAGTGGAGAAGTAAATAGTAAGAAGTTTGGATATAAAAGCTCACCTTTGGGTGAGCTTTTTTCAATTAGGAATATGATTATCTTTATTGTCAATTAATTACAGATGTATCAGATGAAAGAAATAGAAGAAAAAGCCATTTATTCGTTTTACAATGGGATGAATTGCGCTCAATCTGTATTGACAGCTTATGCAGATCATTTGAAATTTGATCCGGAAATGGCTTTGTTCGTATCGGCTGGCTTTGGTGGCGGTATTGGAAAAATGCAGAAGACTTGTGGCGCTGTTACCGGATCGTTTATGGTTTTGGGAATTAGCAATTCTAAGAAGCATTTAGAAAATATAGATGCTAGGAATGCAACGAATGAAATGATCCAAAAATTTACTGTTGATTTCACAGCATTATATGGATCATTGGACTGTAAGGCACTTTTAAATTGTGATTTTACAACAGAAGCAGGAGAGAAGCAGTTTAAGGATTTGGATCTGAAAAAGAACATTTGCTCTAAATGTATTTCAGACTCAATTAAACTGATTGAGGAATTGGTTAATAAATAATGGTTTAAATAAAAAATCCCCATCCGTATGGATGAGGATATTTAAATTTTTATCCGGTTATTACAAAACTAATGTTATCTCCTAACCAACAACCTCCTTCGGGTAGGACCTTGTCAGAGCTTTTCAGGATCTTGAATCCGTTGTCATGAAGCATTTTTTCTATATCATTCATGGTAAAATAATGAGTCCAAAATCGAAATGTTTTGGGCATTGTATTTTCCTGAATTAAAATATGTTGAAACAATAACACTTGTTTTTCTGGATAATGAAATGGTTCCGATAAGCATAAGTATGGTTCAGGACTCCAAAAGCCTTGTTGTGCTGTTTCCCAATTTTTAACTCCAATCTTTTGATCAAGATTGCGTTCATTGTTAAAGTCAAAAGCAAATACACCTCCTGGTTTAAGAGCTTTCTTAATTTTTGACAATAACAATTCTTGTTCTGCAGGTAGTAAAATGCAAAAATCAGTATAAATTAAAATTACCAGGTCAAACTGGTTTTCGTATTCGATTTCCAAATAATTTTGACAGATATAATCGATGTCAAATTCTTTTATTTTCGCTTGTTCTTTTGCATAACGAATCGAGTTCTCAGAAAAATCAATTCCTGTAATTTTGTGTCCACGTATGTGTAATTCCTCAACATAAAGCCCAGGACCACAACCTAAATCAAGTACATCTAGACTAGAGCCTGATGAATAATCAAGAATCCAATTTAATGTGGCTTGAATAGAATCAGGTTTTCTACTAGCCAAATTTATCTCAGGATTTAAGTGAATCTCTAGTAAATTCTTTGAAATGTATGGATCAGTCCACATCTGATCTGTTCCTTTTTCGTTTACTTTGGGGCGATTACTTGTAGTTATAATATTGTTAATATTCATATCTATTACATTTGAATGCAACAATTCCATTGCATTTATTCTTAAAAAATAATTAGAATTTTAAATGAATTGGGGGCGCACAATAAAGTGCACACCAATGTTGTTTGGTGAGTTTCCAATTAACTTTTCAGGTTGAAAAGTTGTTTTTGATATGATATTAAAGAGCCATAAGTGCCACAAAATTAAAGATTTTTAGTTGTAAACAAATTTATGTACTAAAATTTAAAAATTGAGACAAAAAAAAGTCCTCACAATTTGTGAGGACTTCATATAAAGGTTTCTGAGTTTTCAATTATTCCTTGATCTCATTAATTGCTTCACTTACATTGATACAGTAATCACCGATTTTTTCACATTCAGAGAACATATCGTTGTAAATAATACCAGCTTGATACTTGTATTTGTTTTCTTCAACATTTGCCAAGTGTTCAGTTTTAAGAGCTGTTCTGTAATCATTAATTTCACGCTCAATTTCCCACGCTTTTTTAATTCTTACTTCCGAAAACTCCATTTTGGTATTTTCATGCATCACATCAAGAGCTTGATCAACATGCTCAAACATTTTGTTGATATTATCTCTCAATTCCTGAGGGAACCATGCTTTTTGCTCACGTTTTCTCTTCATTGCTTTAGCCAGGTTCAGAGTAGAATCACCAACACTTTCGATATCACTTACCATTTTAAAGTAAGCACGTACACGTTCCGAATTTTCAGTACTTAAGCGAGTTTCAGAAACAGAGGTAAGGAAATTTGCAATTTCAATTTCCATATCATCACTTTCATCTTCTCGTTGAGAAATTTTATCGAATAACTTATTGAAAGATTTATCGTTGGTTTCGTTGAAGGCTTGCTTAGTATAGCTAAACATTTTCTTAGTACTCTTCACATAAGTGCTAATTTCCTGTTTAGCCAGGAAAAGCGATGCTTCTGGAGTTGAAAGTGTTCCTGTTTTAATGTGCTGAAGTTTAAATTCTTCTTCAGTATCTTCTTTTACCGGTACCAGTTTGGTTACTACTTTTACAATTAGATTGGCAAACCAAATCATAATCACAACATTAAGAATGTTGAATCCTGTATGGAATAAGGATAAGGTTACAGGTACAGCAGCTGCATCTGTAAAGGCATTTCCTTGTCCAAAGAAATTTTGACTAACCCAGGCTACCGCTTCAAGGAAATAAGGTAATAATAATAGCATCCAAAATACCCCAATAGTATTAAAAATAAGGTGAGCTCTTGCAGCTCTTTTGGCTGAAGTATTGGCAATCATTGCCGCAAGGTTTGCAGTAATAGTTGTTCCAATGTTCTCACCAAGAACCATAGCAGCCGCCATTTCAAAACTAATCCATCCACTATTACACATTACTAAGGTAAGCGCCATTGTAGCCGATGAAGATTGAATTAAGATGGTAAGTAATGTACCAATACCCATAAATAAAATGGTAGAGGCAAATCCCATATCAGTATAACTAGTCAAGAAATTTAAAATCTCTGGGTTACTCTTAATGTCAGGCATCGAGGTTTTCAGGAACTGCAAGCCAATAAATAGCAATGCAAAACCCATGATCAATTCACCCCAATTCTTTCTCGAACGATTTTGAGAAAATAAGAATGGTAATCCCATTCCAATAAGAGGAAGTGAAATAGCACTCATACTCACTTTAAATCCAAGAATAGAGATTAACCAGGCAGTAACAGTCGTACCAATATTGGCACCCATAATAACGCCTACTGATTCTACCAGCGAAAGCAATCCAGCATTCACAAAACTAACAACCATTACAGTTGTTGCTGATGAAGATTGAATTAATGCGGTGATCAAAACTCCTGTAAAAACACCTTTTACACGGTTTGATGTCATTGCAGCAAGAATACTTCTCATCTTGTCGCCTGCAACTTTTTGAAGAGCCTCACTCATTAGTTTCATTCCGTATAGGAAAAGTCCCAGGGAACCAATGAGTCTTAAAATATCGGCTAATCCGTAATCCATAATTGACTAATTTAGTTTGTTTTCAATCGATTAGTTTGATAAGGTGGGCAAAAATAGAATTTTTTCAATGTAAATTCAATGTAAAGAGAAAGAAAAGTAAAAGTTAAGGCATTAATTAGATTCTTTCGTTTTAATATTTTTTAACATTAAGGTACTGATCAATTAATCAGGAGGTTAAGAGTGCTTGAGATTTAAGATAAAACTGGTTGAAAATTATTATTTAACCATAATGCTTGAATGGGAACTGAAGAAATTTGTGGATTAGGAATTAATTTCTTAAAAGTCAGATCATTTGGTGCTTTTTCCGTATTTTTAATTCATTGGCTTAAAAATTGATATTGAAGAATAGTTAGGTGTAACTTACATCTTTTGAAAAGATGATATTAAGTCGTATTTTCGCCGAAATCTAATTTAAAATCATACCTACTTAGCAGGATACTAGAATATGTGGAATAGAATTGCAGGATTAATTCTTAGGAATAGAATATTACTTTTAGTGATAATTGGGCTGGTTACTTCTTTCATGGCGTATAAGGCACAATTTGTGGAGATGTCATATCAGTATGCAGCACTTCTTCCCGATGATGATCCAGCCTCTGTTGAGTATGAAAAATTCAAGAGTACATTCGGTCAGGAAGGAAATGTGATGTTCTTCGCAGTGCAAGATCCCGATTTCTATGAACTTGAAAAGTTCAACGATTGGATTGCACTAGGAGATAGTCTACATGCATTAGATGGTATTGATGCAGTAGTTTCCTTAGCACACACCTGGAATATCAATAAGAATAAAAAATTGAAGCGATTCGAGTTTGAACCTATTTTTCCCAATCATCTCGACTCACAAAAACAGTTAGATAGCTTAGCTAAAATAGCGGAATCTTTACCGTTTTATCATGGTTCTTTAATCAATAAAGAGACCAATACCTTCTTGATGGCAATTACGGTAAATTCCAAAATCATCAATTCGAAGGCTCGTGAGCCGATGGTTGCTAAAGTTCGGGAAATCACCGATAAGTTTACAGCCAAGCACAGTTTGGATATGAAATATTCTGGTTTGCCGTACATTCGTGTGGTGACTGCCCAAATGATTAAGGGCGAGATGAATATGTTTATTTATTTGTCATTGTTGGTTACGGCAATTATTCTTTTCATGTTCTTTCGATCGTTTAAAGTGGTTTTCTTTTGCATGCTTGTTGTCGGATTAAGTGTGATATGGGCTGTAGGATCCATGGTTTTATTCGACTACAAAATAACTTTGCTTACTGCAATGTTACCGCCATTGTTAGTTGTAATCGGAATTCCAAACTCGGTATTTCTAATAAATAAGTATCATGGTGAATATATTCGTCATAACAATAAGATAAAAGCACTGCAGAGAGTGGTAGCTAAAATTGGAAATGCAACTTTCCTGACCAATTTGACTACCGCATCAGGTTTTGCAACTTTTATTGTGACTTCCAGTCAGATATTGAAAGAATTTGGAGTGATTGCAGCATTAAACATCATGGTTGTTTTTATGCTTTCCTTGCTTTTAATTCCTATTATTTTTAGTTTCTTAAATCCACCTGATGATAAGGCTACTAAGCACTTGGATAACAAACTTACTGTATGGTTTGTAGGACGATTGGAAAAAATCGTATTGAATCATCGTAGTTTGGTTTATGCCGTTGCAATTACTTTATTGGTTTTAGGAGGTTTTGGTATCAGTAAAATAAAAAGCACTGGTTATATGGTGGACGATCTGCCTCATGACAATGTGATCTTTCAGGATTTGAAGTTTTTCGAAAAAAATATGGATGGAATCATGCCATTAGAGGTAATGATTGAAACCAAGAAGAAAGCTGCTGTTTTAAAATCATCTACTCTAAAGCGCCTAAATAAATTAAACGATTCATTAAGAGCTTATCCGGAAATATCATCCTCGGTATCGGTTGTTGAAGCTGCAAAATTTGCCAACCAAGCCTATTTTAACGGGAAAGAAAAATACTATAAGTTACCAAGTAGTCAAACTCAAAATATTATCCTTTCGTATTTGGCTAAAGCCGATACGGGTGAAGATTCAAAAGTATTGGAGACCTTTGTGGATTCCACTCAAAGTTTAACTCGTATGAGTTTTAGAATGAAGGATATTGGTACAACTCGTATGGCGGAGATGGAGCAGAAAATTTTGGGACATGTTCATGATATTTTTCCAGATAACAAATACAATGTTCAGGTGACTGGATCAAGCATCATCTTTTTTAAAGGAACAAAATATCTGATAAAGAACCTGTTTTTGAGTTTAGCTTTAGCAATTTTCTTAATAGCCTCGTTTATGGCTTGGATGTTTTCTTCAAAGAGAATGGTTGTGGTAGCTTTAATTCCTAACCTGTTACCATTGGTTGTTACGGCTGCTCTTATGGGATTTTTTGGTATTCCTATCAAAGCGTCAACGATTTTGGTTTTTAGTATTGCCTTTGGTATTTCCGTTGATGATACGATTCATTATCTGGCAAAATATCGTCAGGAGCTAAAAGCTACCAATTGGAGTATTCGTTCTTCGGTAGTATTGGCACTTCGCGAAACAGGGCAGAGTATGATGTACACTTCTATCATCTTGTTCTTTGGTTTCAGCATTTTTGCATTATCAGAGTTTGGAGGAACGGTTTCATTGGGAGTTCTGGTTTCATTAACCTTATTGTCGGCTATGCTTTCAAATTTGGTCTTGTTGCCATCATTATTGCTTACACTAGAGAAATTAATTACCAACCGTTCGTTTAAAGAACCATTGTTGCAGATTTTCGATGAAGAGGAAGATATCGAATTGGATGATCTTAGAATTGCAACATTCGAAAACAAAGACGAAAAAGAAACAGCAGTGAACTAATTTTTTATATTTTAGTGAGCTGAAAATTAGATGCACACTAAACTGAATTTTAACATGCATAGTTTTAAAGAGCTTCAGGAAATCGTTCAAAAAGAAATTGATGGATTGGAGTTTGCTACACCACCCGAAGGTCTTTTCGAACCCATGAAATATATTCTGGGAATTGGAGGGAAACGACTTCGTCCAATTTTGGTACTATTAAGTGCTAACTTATTCAAAGAAGATCTGTCAAAAGTTTGTTTGCCAGCAATCGGAATAGAGGTTTTTCACAACTTTACTTTATTGCACGACGATGTAATGGACAATGCTCCTATTCGTCGTAACAAGCCAACCGTTCACGAACATTGGAATAGTAACGTTGCCATTCTTTCTGGTGATGCGATGTCTATTAAAGCCTATCAATACATTGTAAGTTGCGAAGATAGACACTTACGTGATGTGTTGACCGTTTTTAATCAAACAGCATTAGAGGTTTGTGAAGGTCAGCAGTTCGATATGGAATTTGAGGAACGAAAAGATGTGAAGGTTGAGGAATATTTGGAGATGATTCGTTTAAAAACTGCGGTATTATTAGGTGGTAGCTTAAAAATGGGTGCAGTAATGGGTGATGCAGATTCGAAAGATTCAGATCTATTGTATCATTTTGGAGTGAATTTAGGGATGGCTTTTCAATTGCAAGACGATTTGTTGGATGTTTTTGGAGAGGAAGCTGTTTTTGGAAAGAAAATTGGTGGCGATATCTTATCAAATAAGAAAACCTTTTTATTGATTAAAGCATTCGAGACAGCAACAGGAGAGACTAAAGAAGAATTAAATTCCTGGATTGAATTGGAGAATTTTAATCCTGAAGAAAAGATTGAAAAAGTTAAGGCTATTTACGAAAAATTGAATGTTCGTGATTTCTCTCAACAGAGAATTGACGAGTACTTTTCTCTTTGTTTGGAATATCTCGATAAAGTGAATGTACCTGCCGAAAAGAAAAAGGAATTGTACACTCTTGTTAAGCGATTGGTAAATAGATCCGTTTAAGAATGTTAAAATTTAGGATATGATACTCCTTTATTGGCAAAAAATTTTAAATTTGTCTTCACGCTATATTAATGATCCAAAAAATTAATGTAAATGTCACAAAATACAGGCAAAATTGTACAGGTTATTGGACCTGTAATCGATGTAAGTTTTGAGAAGGAAGGTTCTAAACTTCCTGAGATTTACGATTCATTAGAAGTCGTAAGAGAAGGTGATAGTAATATTGTTGTTGAGTGTCAACAGCACATTGGAGAGAACACAGTTCGTGCTATTGCAATGGACTCGACCGATGGATTACGCCGCGGGATGGATGTAATTTCAACCGGATCTCCTATCGTTATGCCAGCCGGAGATAAAATCAAGGGTAGACTTCTTAACGTAGTAGGTGAAACTATCGACGGAATTGGACCAGTTGATAAAGAAGGTGGATATCCTATTCACAGAACACCACCGGCATTTGATCAGTTAAGTACTGAATCGGAAGTATTTTTCACAGGTATTAAAGTTATCGACCTGATCGAGCCTTATGCAAAAGGTGGTAAGATTGGTTTGTTCGGTGGTGCCGGTGTAGGTAAAACAGTACTGATTCAGGAGTTGATCAACAATATTGCAATTGGTCAGGATGGTCTTTCAGTATTTGCCGGTGTAGGTGAACGTACTCGTGAGGGTAACGATTTGCTTCGTGAGATGATTGAATCGAAAGTAATTCGTTATGGTGACGAATTTGAAGAAGACATGGAAAAAGGTGGTTGGGATCTTTCTAAAGTGGATAAAGATGCTTTGGATAAATCACAGGTATCTCTTGTTTTCGGTCAGATGAATGAACCACCAGGAGCACGTGCTCGTGTAGCATTATCAGGATTAACAGTAGCAGAAAGTTTACGTGACGGTGATGAAAAATCAGGTGGTCGCGATATTCTTTTCTTCGTAGATAATATTTTCCGTTTTACGCAGGCAGGTTCTGAGGTATCGGCGCTATTGGGTCGTATGCCATCAGCGGTAGGTTACCAGCCAACTCTTTCAACAGAGATGGGTGTCATGCAAGAGCGTATTACTTCAACTAAACGTGGTTCTATTACATCAGTACAGGCGGTTTATGTACCTGCTGATGACTTGACAGACCCTGCGCCAGCAACAACATTTGCTCACTTGGATGCAACTACGGTATTGAATCGTAAGATTGCTGAGTTGGGAATTTATCCTGCGGTAGATCCATTGGATTCAACTTCTCGTATTTTGACTCCGGATGTAGTAGGTGAAGCTCACTATACATGTGCACAAAATGTGAAAGAGATTCTTCAGCGTTACAAAGAATTGCAGGATATCATTGCAATTTTGGGTATGGAAGAACTTTCTGAGGAAGACAAGTTGGTTGTACACCGTGCTCGTCGTGTTCAGAGATTCTTGTCACAGCCATTCCATGTAGCAGAACAGTTTACCGGATTAACAGGATGTTTGGTGTCAATTGAAGATACGATCAAAGGATTTAACATGATTATGGATGGTGAAGTGGATAAATATCCTGAAGCTGCCTTTAACCTTGTTGGTACCATTGAAGAGGCTATTGAGAAAGGTGAGAAACTTTTAGCTGAGGCTGAAGCTTAAAACCAATTATTAATTATTAATGAAAAATGTGATGGCGCATTAGTCATTAAATAGTAAACATTAATATGCATTTAGAAATAGTAACACCGGAAAAAAGCCTTTATTCAGGAGAAGTTGTTTTGGTACAACTCCCAGGTAAAGATGGATCTTTCGAAATACTGAAAAATCACGCTCCAATTGTTTCTACTTTAGAAAAAGGAACAATTAAATTAAGACCTGTAGAAGGAGATGATGTTTTTTTTGAAGTCAACGGAGGTGTTGTTGAATGTAAGAAAAATGTAATCTCAGTATTAGCAGACAATTAGGTTTAACTAATATATTTTAAGCCCCGGATAGATCATCCGGGGTTTCTTTTTGCATGCAATTTGATTTTTCTAAATTTGCCATATCAATTTTCACAATTCAAAGGAGTAGAATAATTCCTGAAACTTAGATCGAAATAAAAAATGCCTAAAAAATTCCTAATCATACGATTTAGTTCAATTGGTGATATCATTCAATGCATGACAGTAGTTGATGGTATATTGAATCATTATCCTGATGCCGAAATTCATTGGATTGCAAGAAAGGATATGTCTTCATTTCTGGCTATGGATCAGCGTATTCATAAAGTATGGGGATTCGATCGAAAAAAAGGATTTAAAGGTTTATTAGCGCAAGCCAAGCAACTAAAGGCTGAGAAATTTGATTTTGTTTATGATGCTCATTCTAATATTCGATCAATAGTTTTAAAAACAGTATTGGTTCCAAGATGGAAACGTTGGTTTGGTATCGGACCAAAATTTACAATGAGAAGTAAAGATCGAATCAAAAGAATATTACTTTTTAAGTTTGGAATTGACCGATTTCCGATGCCATTTAAAGGCATGCGATCTTTTAGAAAACCATTGGAAAAGTGGGAGATTCAGGATTATTCGAAAGTAAACACCAATTGGTTCTTTCCTGAAGAATTGAAAAATAAAATGGATGCCAATGTATTTTCCAACCTAAAAGGAGACAAGTCTAAATTGGTAACTTTGGTACCATCTGCTGCTTGGATTATGAAACGATGGCCCGTATCGCATTGGCAAAAATTGGTGAGCCTACTTCCTGATTATAATTTTATGATTTTAGCGGGTCCTGATGATGTCTTTTGTAGTGAAATTGAAAAGGAAGCCCCTGAAAAAATTTTAAACTTAGCAGGAAAAACAAACTTATTGGAATCTTGTTATCTGACTCAGAAATCGAATTTGGTGATTTCTGGAGATACTGGATTTTTACATGCTGCCGATAAATTTAATGTAAAGGCATTATCCTTAATGGGACCAACAGCTTTTGGATTTACAACCGGAGATCAAATTAAAACTTTGGAAGTAGATATGAAGTGCAGACCTTGTTCTAAGGATGGCTCAGGAAAGTGTAAGATGAAAATTTATCAACAATGTATGATAGATATTACACCAGAATGGCTTGCAAAAGAGGTAAAATCAGCAATGAAATAGTTTTACATCACCTCGCATTTAACAGATAATTAAGTCTTTTTTTCTTGTTGAATTGGCTTATTGTTTTAAATTTGTATCGCACGCGACAATAATTTAAAAAATCAATAAGATGAAAAAACTAGCTTTAATAGTGATACTTGCGATAGGCTTTATGTCTGTACAAGTTCAGGCTCAAAACGAGAAAAAGAAAGAATGCAAAAAGGAATGCTGTTCTAAAAAGAAATGTTCTTCTGAGAACTTGTACGGCTTTAAAATGGCTTCTCTAACAGGTGATGAAGTTGATTTGAATAAGTATATGGGAAAAGTAGTCTTAGTGGTTAATACGGCAAGTAAATGCGGTTTAACGCCTCAGTACGAAGGTTTGGAAGCCATGTATAAGAAATACAAAGATCAGGGACTTGTAATTTTGGGTTTTCCAAGCAATCAGTTTTTAGAGCAGGAGCCAGGTACAGCTAAAGAAATTGCAGCATTTTGTGAGAAAAATTATGGTGTAAGCTTCCCAATGTTCGATAAAATTGAGGTAAGAGGTGAAAATGCTCATCCACTTTATAAAATGCTAACCAGCCAAAAGCCATTTTTGGGTTTCGATGATTCAGAGTCAGGACAGAAATTCAAAGGTTTTTTAAGTACCAAATTTCCTGAAATCTATAAAGGTGATGGTGTGAAATGGAATTTCACAAAATTTCTGATTGATAGAGAGGGTAAAGTAGTTCAACGAATTGAACCAAATATAACTCCTGAGAATATTGAAGATGATGTAAAGAAATTATTATAAGAGAAAAGAGCTCCTCTGGAGCTCTTTTTTTATGTCTTAGACTGAGAGAAAATGTTTAAACTTTTCGGATCTAACTTCAGTTTAATGGTATTGCCAAAAATTACTGGTTCACCATCAACATGTCCTAGTTTAGAATTTTGATAGATGTTAATTTCATCTACAATTATTTCTTTAAAAAGTGATGAAGAATTTATTCGTTTCGAAAAAACAGCAATTGCCAAAGCAGGAATTTGATACCACTTTGGCTTTTTAAGAAGACAAAGATTCAGTTTTCCATCATCAATTTTTGCATTTGGAGCAATGTATGCATTGTTGCCAAATTGTGAGGAGTTACAAAAACTAAGCATCATACCTTCCTCAATACTAGAGATATTATTGTTTTTAAGCTCAAATCGTTGTGTTTTGAAAGTTCTGAAACATTTTAACGTCGCTTTTATATAAGTGCTCAATCCTCGGGAATTCATCTTTTCAAATTCGTGAGAAATTTTCGCATCGAAACCAATTCCACCAACATTCACAAATCGATACTCGTTTGCCGATATTGTATCCACTTTCTGGATGTTAGCTTTATTAATCCATTGAATTGCCTTTATAGGATTCATAGGAATTCCAAGATGCCTAGCTAAGCCATTTCCCGATCCACATGGGATTACAGCTAATGCAACAGGAGAAAAGACTAGTGCTTTCGAAATCTCATTTATAGTTCCATCTCCTCCAACGGCAATTACCGCTTCATATCCTTTTTTAATAGCATCTTTTGCCAATGCATAGCCATGTCCGGCATATTCAGTGCGAATGTAATCTGCATTAAATTTCTTTTCATTCAGATATCTTTTGAATAGATGTTTGATCTGTTTTTGTCTGCCAGTTCCAGAAACAGGATTGATGATAATGAGTGTTTTGTATGTTGTATCCATTGCAAGTAGAAGTTAAAAAAATCAGGAGTATTACTTGTATAAAATACTCCTGAAAATTTAATTATTGAGCAAAATTATATCCTTTATGATGGAATAAATAACTCGCTGTTTGATAGTAGGTAATTGCGTCGTAAAGTTCTACTTTATCAATTTCAGAAGCTTCTTGTTTCATGTTATTTACACGATAAGCTTCTGTACGTTTTGTTGGCAGTTGAACTGTTAGTTTATTCTCTTTTAACAATCCTATTTTTTGATAGGTTCCAATTAGAGCTCTGTTAGGATCCTCTAGAAGAATATCTTTCCCAAAGAATTTCGATGTGTAATCCATATTCAATAATCCCAGAATAGTAGGAGCAAAATCAATTTGGGAACACAATGAATTATTTTCTTTGGCTTTAATTATTCCTGGAGCGTATATCATAAAAGGAATGTGATATTTTTTAACTGGCAGTGATGTTTTTCCAGCGCT
>Ga0193954_1000189_pt1 | contig 37248 bp, 72 predicted proteins | sample BB_5_MG_FD_140340 | JGI IMG/M metagenome (GOLD analysis project Ga0193954, IMG submission 140340) | Microbial mat bacterial communities from the Broadkill River, Lewes, Delaware, United States - BB_5_MG | ecosystem: Environmental > Aquatic > Freshwater > River > Microbial mats | place: USA...
AGCACGACCCGTCTCAGCCAATCGGCGCATGGGACGAAATGCGCGAGGACGAAAACGGCCTGTATATGAAGGGGCGGATTTCCAAGAAAGCGGCCAAGGGCGCAGAGGTTGCTGCGCTGGTGAAGATGGGGGCCATCGAAGGCCTTAGCATCGGCTATCGCACCCGCGACTATGAAATGGACGTTGACGAAGGCACCCGCAAGCTCACCAAGCTGGACCTTTGGGAAACCAGTGTCGTGACGTTCCCCATGAATGAGCTGGCCAACATCTACGCCATGAAGTCTGTCGAAGACATGAGCGAGGCTGAAATCAAGCGGCACCTTGAAAAGTCGCTGAAAGAAATCAACGTATCCGGCACGATGGCAAAGGCCATGGCCGCTGGAGCGCTGGAGGGCCGCAAGAATGTTCTGCGCGATGCAGACGCCCTGCCACCCGAGACCGATCAACGCGAGGTTGACGAACTCAAAGCACTGCTAACAGAAACTTTGCAAAAGATGGAGGCTCCAAAATGAGCGACTTTGCAGAAATCAAGCAGATGGTCGAGGGTATCAACAAGCCCCTCGTCGCCCTGCGTGAAGAAGTGGATGGCCTTAAGGCTGGACAAAAGGACGTTCTGACCCAAGACAAATGGGACAAGATGTCTGGCGAAATTGTTGCAAACATGGAAAGCATCAAGGCCGCGCAGGCCAAGCTTGAAGCCGCGATGAACCGCCCAGGCGGGGATCAGGGCGAAGAAGCCGAGGCCAAATCTGCGGCACAGTTCCGCGACTTCCTGTCCAAGGGCGTTGCTCTGGACGGCACAGACCGTGGCGACGTGAAATTCGGCATCGAGCTGAAATCCATGTCCACAGATGTCGCGCCTGATGGCGGCTATCTGGTGCGCCCAGAGTTCGTCAACAAGACCGTTGGCCGCGTGTTTGAAACCTCGCCTATGCGGCAGGTTGCAGACGTGATCCGTGGCGGCGCGAAGTCAATCGAGCTTTTGATTGATGACGATGAGGCTGCGGCTAATCGCGTGGGTGAAGGTGCGTCTTCTGGCGAGACCGATACCCCTGAGGTCGGCGTCAAGGTGATCGCGGCTCACAAGTACGATGCCACCCCCAAGCTGACCCCCGAAATGGTAGAAGATTCCTACTTCGACGTGGAGAGCTGGCTGTCCGGCAAGGTGTCCCGCAAGATCTCTCGGATGGAAAATACCGACTTTGTTTTGGGCAATGGCGTCAACCGGGCACGGGGCATCCTGACCTATGACGCTTGGGCTGTCGCTGATACCTACGAGCGTGGCAAGGTCGAACAGGTCAACATGGGCGCTGCGGCTGCGTTGACCGCTGATGGCCTCATGAATGTGCAAGGTTCTCTGATTGAGGACTATCAGATGGGCGCAAGCTGGCTGATGCATCGCACGACCTTTACCAAGGCTCTGCAGCTCAAGGGCAGCGACAACTACTTTTTCTCGCCGGTTCTCCTGCGTGATGGGCAGTTTGATCTTCGCCTCCTGGGCAAGCCTGTCACCTTTATGGCTGACATGCCTACAGTTGCCGCGAATGCTCTGTCTGTGGCATATGGCAACTGGTCTGAGGGCTATACCATCTACGACCGCGAGGGCATCATTGTCCTGCGTGACCCGTATTCTTCGCACGGTTTCATCAGCTACTACACCACCAAGCGCACCGGCGGCGACGTCACGTCTTACGATGCGTACAAAATCGGCAAAGTTGCCGCGTAAGCCATAGGAGGTATATCAAATGGCTAAATTCGACATGCGCAACCCCGCCGAATATGCGATGGCACTCTCTGCCACGCTGTCCGGCACCACGCCAAGCGCAGGCGGCTTGATCGACATGCAAGGTTGGGAAGCCCTGACCTTCACCGTATCGACAGGCACCGTAACCGACGCGGGCACAGCCTCTGGCTTTGCCTTCGAGGTCCAGGAGAGCGACACCACGGCGGATGGCGACTTTACCGCCGTTGCCGACGCAGACCTGATCGGCCTGGAGAGCGCGCTGACCGTGACCAGCGATGATGACGACGACACGCTGGTGGGGTCCATCGGCTATCGCGGAGAAAAGCGCTACGTGCGTATTGTGGCGACCGGCACCGCTGGCACCGACGCCGCTGTGTCCGTACATGCCCGCAAGGACAAAGGCGCGATCATGGCAACCGCCACCGTGCAGGCCGCTATCGCCGCGACCTAAGCGCAAACACGGCAATGACATTGGGCGGGGCGGGTGTTATACTCGCCCTGTCTTTGTTTGAGGGTCCGCTATGAGCGAAAACCACGAAATTGCAAACGATTGGGATTGGTTCCCGCCGTACAAGGGGACACCTCTTGCCACAGATGAGGCAATTGTTGTGTCAGGCGGGGTTGCGTACAAGGCGACCTTGCGTCAACTGAGGCAGGCAGATGGGCGCGGGTGGATCAACATATCCGACAGTGAGCATACGCAGGGAAGCCCGCAAGCGGTATCCAGCGGTGTGCGCACTCTGCTTACGCTGGACGCCCTTGGACCAACCACCAATTATGAATATCGTGACGGATTGCCAGTAGACGCATGGAGTGGTGACACCTTCTTTGTGCAGGCGTCGGGGGAAACCTACCTGCTGCGCCCTAGCTTCATCGCGGACCCGGAAACCGGCGCTTCCGGCAACTATCTTGAAATCGAGCTGGACATTGGCGCCCCAGTCGGTGTGATCTTTCAATTCACCGTGCCGATGATCAAAAACGATCCGTCTAGGTTCTCGTTTTCTATCCCGACCTTCGCGCTTGATACATTCCTTGCCAATGGTGGCAAGTTCTACGTCACGCCAAACGTCAATTGCGACATATACGACAAGGCACTTCTAATCCAGAGGATGAGCCAGCCATGAACACAGTGAAGATCCTAAAGCCGTTCCGCATCAGCCCGGATGGTCTGCGCGTGGAGTTGTGGAAAGCAGGAGACGTCAAGACGGTTGGCGATGACACGCTGCGCATCCTGATTGATGAGGGCGCTTGCGAGATCTCGGAGGCTAAAAATGATGGGCCTGCGCCAGAGAACAAAATGCGGACCGGCGCACCGCAACGCAAAAGGAAGGGCCGCAAATGAGGTTCAACCGAAAAAGCATCAAGGTCACGGCGTCAAATGACAGCCCTGCAATCTCGCTTGCCGACATGAAGACGTTTCTGCGCGTTGATGGGTCCGCAGATGACGACATCATCACGGCATACATCGCCACGGCGACAGAGATGGTTAAGGAGTACACCCGGCGGGCGATCCTGACCGAGACCTTTGTTTTTACCGCTGATGGGTTCACTGAGCCTGATGGCGATGAGCGCCTGATGACCTTGGGTGCTGGCGTTCATCAAATGTCTGTGCCGTATATCCTTGGAGGCGGCGCAAGCTTCGACATCCCGTTCCCGGTTATTCAGAGCGTCACCAGCGTTGTGACCTATGACCGCGACAACACATCCAGCACATTCGATAGCGCCAAGTATATCGTGGATCTGCAATCTGGGCGCATCACGCTAAACGAGGGGGAAACGTGGCCGGTAAATCTCAGGGATACAAACGCTGTCCAAGTTACATACGACGCAGGCTATGGAAACGGCAACATCCCAGCCCCGATCCTCGAGGCTATTCGCGGCTACGTAACGCAGGCCTACGATGGCTGCGCCGGGGCTAATGATGACTTTCACAAGCTCCTAGCGCCATATCGGCGTATGGACGAATTGCCGTGGGGTGGATAAATGGCGGCATGTTGCGATAAGTACAGGGCAACCATGCTCCGAGAGGCGATAACCTTCCAGGAGCGCGCCCGCACACCCGACGGGGCTGGTGGCTATACCGAATCTTGGGAGGCTGTCACAGGAGCGCCTACCCGTGCCTATGTCCGGCAGCTATCCAGCGGCGAGCAATGGGCCTCACAGCGTACAGAGGGGCGGTCAACGCATATGATCGTTGTCCGCTACTCCGATGCGATCAACGAGACCATGCGGGCGGTGATCCGGGGGCGAGAGTATAACCTTGACCCGCCGAACAATGTTGAGATGAACGACCGCTGGCTGGAGATCAAGGCGCGCTTGGGGGTGGCGATCTAGCATGGTGACGATTACTCTCAGCGGCGGAAAGGAGCTACAGGCGGCGCTCAAGGCCATGGGGCCTAAGCTGGAGGCCGAGGTGGGCAAGGCTGTGACCGGAACAGCGCTTGAGCTTCAGGGCGATGTGAAGAAGCGTATTCAGCGCGGGCCGAAAACGGGCGCAGTTTACGATACCATATTTCGCACGATCAATGGTCGCGTTGTGCCGATGGGGCCGAGACCAGGTGGTCCGCACCAAGCATCAGCCCCAGGCGAGTCGCCTGCATCAGACACCGGCAGGCTTACTGGTAGTATATTCTTCGACACTCAGGGGCCGCTCACGGCAACTGTTGGCAGTCGCCTTGTCTATGCCCTTTGGCTGGAGTACGGCACGAGCCGGATGGCAGCGCGCCCTTATTTCCGCCCCGCAGTTGAGGCCATGCGCGCCAAGTTCGTAAAGCGCCTTGAGGCCGCAGTAAGGAGAGCCACGCAATGAAGATCGCAGCCGTACAGCAGGCAGTGTACACACGCCTTAACAGCGTGACCGCAATAACCGATGTAGTGACCGGGATCTACACCAGTGTGCCGCAGTCTCCAGAGAGCGAGGATGACAGCGCGTTTCCTTACATCACGCTTGGCCCTGTGGCAGTGACGCCAGATGATTCAAAGACGGACAACGGGGCGCAGGCTCTGTTCGATGTTCACATTTGGTCACGGTCTCAGTCCGCCCTTACGTGGCGCGCGATTGCTGACGATGTGTATGACGCGCTCCAAAAGTATGACGCCTTGGCCGTGGCGGGCGTGAACGTCATTGATTGCCGGTTTGACAGTTCTGCCGAGTTCGATGACCCGGATGGAGTCACGTCACATCAGATCGGCACATATCGGATCACCTACCGCTTTGCAGAGTGACACTTTGCAACTTTGCTAGTTGGTGGTATGGTGATTGCAAACTTGCATAGGAGGCCATCATGGCTGCACAATCAGGTCGCGACCTACTCGTACTAAAGAACGCGGTGGCTATTGCCGGCCTTCGCGAAACATCCATTGCGCATGATGGGTCACCAATTGACATCACCAGCAAGGGCGACAGCGGGTATCGCACCCTGGCCAGTTTCTCTGGTGTCGAAAGCATCGACATCACCGCAAGCGGCGTATGGGAAGATGACACCTTGCGCGCAATCTCCCTTGGCGGCACCGGAACCACAAAGCTTCTGACCGATATCACACTGGCGTGGGGCGACGGGGCAACCTTGTCGGGGGATTTCTATCTCGCCAGCAACACCAGCGCGGGCAACCATGACAATGAAGAGACCTACGAGGTCACTCTGCAATCGTCTGGTGAGTGGACCTATACCGCAGCCGTGTAAGGATCAAAAATGCCCAAAGTTATCGGCTTAGAGTACGACGGTAAAGAATACACCATTAATGAAAATGAGGTGTTCACCGTCTGCGATGCAATCGAGGATGTTCTGACACTTGGCGAGATGGCTGAGATGATGCAGGACAGCCGAAAGATCAGATTTGCCAAGCTGGCGTCGGCTTATGCCGCGCTTCTGCGTGAGGCGGGCGCTCCTGTCGATGCGCAGAAGATGCACAGGGAGTTTCGGCAATCCTTGACGGGGAACGCCGCGAACGGTGTTGCGAAGGCGCAGGAAGCGCTTGCTGGGCTTGTCAACATCCTTATGGATGGCGCGGAGCCTTCGGAGGGGGATAAGGAGCCGGGAAACGGAAAGAAGGCCGCTTCGTAAAGGGGCTTTATCAGACCGCCGTTCTGCACATGGGAATCGCCCCATCTGAGTTCTGGAACATGCGGCCCCGGCACTTTTGGTATTTGGTTTCGGAAAAGGCTGAACAGGCCACGCGGCACAAGCCAAAGGGCATCACGGGAAAAGACGCTAAGAGGCTCCGCAAGATGATGGACGCGCACAATCTGAGGGTTCAGAAGGAGCAAGTGGCAAATGGCTGACATTCCAGTGAAGGTCGTGGTTTCCGCCGATGTAGATCGGGCGGTTGCGGGAATTAAGAAGGTTGACGGTGCCGTTGATGGGCTGGCCGCCTCCTCTAAGTCTGCTCAGGCGTCTTCGCGCGGCTTGGCGGGTGCATTTGACCGCACCGGAGCAAGCGCTTTTCTCGCAAGCAACCGCAGCCGCATGCTTACGCAACAGCTATCGCAGGTAGCGCAGCAAACAACGGCAACCGGCAATGTGGTGCAAGCACTCGCGGTTCAGGCTGCGGATATTGGTCTAGCATTTGGCACGGTTGGCACGATTGTTGGCGCGCTTGCTGGCGTTGCTATGCCCGCTCTTTTCTCAGCCTTTGCGTCTGGAGAGGACAAGGCAGAGGACTATAAGGACGTTATTAACCGCGCATCGGCAGCACTTGATGCCTACAATGACGCTGTAAAGCAAGCCGATCTATCTACGGGCGCTCTTGGGGAGAGGTTCTTTGAGGTAACGCCAGGAGCCGTTGCCTTTGCCGAGGCCATTGAGGGTATCGCCGGGCGCGAGGCGCTTAATCGCATTCAAGAGGCGGTTGATCTAGTCGCCTTGTTTGGTCGCGAGGCAGGGCAAGGCGCAGAGAGTATTCGCGGAGAAACTGCGGCTCTTGCGGCCTTGTTTGACGTCAACACGGGTCTGGCGGTTGGCCGCGCTGCAATAAATGCGAGGGACCGGGCGCGGGAAATGACAGAGGCTTTTGCCCTGTCTCAGATTGAGCTTGAGAACTCAAAGGGCGATCTTGAGGCACAATCTCGCATTCTCCGCACAATGATCGGGCAAGCAACAGCGCTTGCCAATGAGACCGGGGGCATCACTGCTGAGGAGGACGAGCTTCTAACCAAAATTGCCCGCGCCCTTGAGTTGGTTGAGTTGCGCCTTGACGCGACCAAGCGTGAGAGCGCGTCGGCAACCGCCCTGAATGAGGCGATGCAGGGCGTATTGCGCGCTATGCAAAGCACTGCCGAGGTCGCAGGATCTCTTGAGGGGCCAGTGAGGCAAGCCGCCAATGCTGCGGCAGACTTGGCCAATAACCTATTTGAGGCGGCTAAGGCGCGCGCTCAGATTGTCGGCTCGGCAACGCGGCGCGGGGGAGGCCGTGGTGGTGATCCGCGCCAATTTGGCATGGACGCGACCGGGGTAATTTTGGCCGGAATGGGCGGCGAATTTATTCCCTCCGCGACCCGTGGTGGTGCAGGTGGTGGGGGTGAAGAAAGTCGCGAACGCATTGATACCCTGCTGGAAAGCCTGCAAACAGAGCGCGAGACCCTAGAGGCATGGCGCACCGAAAGCATGGACTTGCTTGTGCAGGCCAACGAGCAGGAGCTTGAAATTCTCGGTGGTCACAATGAGGCCAAGCTGAGACTTCAAGAGGAATATCTTAACCGACTGCAATCCCTACAGCAGCAAGAGCAATCCCAAACTCTGGGCAGCTACAGCACCTTGTTTGGGAATCTCGCAACCGCGTTCCAGTCTGGCAGCGGCAAACTTCTAAAGATAGGCAAGGCGTTCTCTGTGGCTCAGGGTCTTATCAACAGCTACCGCGCCTATACTGAGGTACTGGCGGACCCGTCGCTGATCGGTCAGCCGTTCTTGCGTACCGCTCTGGCTGCATCGACTCTGGCATCCGGCCTGGCGCAGGTGGCAAACATCAAAAGCGTGTCGGATAGCGGAGCGGGAGGCGGTGGCGCAGGCGCGACTGGCGCATCGGCAGCACCAGCCCCGCAACCCCCCGGACAGAATATCGTGATTGACTTCCAAGGCGATACGTTCAGCAGATCGGGCGGCATTGCACTGATCGAGCAGATCAACGACGCTATCCGAGATGGCGGACGAATTGAGGGGATCTTGGCGCGATGACTGTTGTGGTTCAGGAAGAGTTCTTTGGCATCAACTATGACCTTGAGCACCCCCGCCTGTGCTGGGACCGAGAGGCCGGGACCGCGACCGCAACCACCGAGGCGGCGGGCTTCTCTGCCTCCTTTGCGAACAGTGTGAGGCTTGACAACTTCTGGCAACCGACTGCGGTGCCTGCGACGTGGACGCTCACATTGGATGCAGATGCTGAGGTCAGCTATCTTGGCATCGCGGCGCACAACCTGGCAGCACAGGCCGCAACCGTCAAGGTGGAGTACAAGCTGGGCGCAGGATCGTGGACCGAGATTGACTTTGGCGGAGACCATGAGCCGGCTGATAATGACCCCATTCTATTCCTGTTCGGTGCAATTGAAATGAGCGCCATTCGCGTGACCATTGTGACCGCAGACGCTGCCCCCACAATCGGCGTGATCGGCGCGGGCGCGGTAGATGAGTGGCCCCGCAAGGCCGTTTGGACCGGAACGCCAATCACCGAGGGCGACAACCTGTCTTTCACCAACAACAGCAGCGACACAGGCGTCATGCTGGGGCGGACGCTCACCAGTGACGGTCTATCTTTTCAGGTGACAGTCAACAACCTGCCAGAGGACTGGAGACGTGCAGGGTTCAAGGCCTTCAAGGCATACGCAAACAAGGGGCAGTCTCTTTTCTTCATCGCGACCCGGCCCGCGTATTATCCCGACGAGGTTGCCTTTGCGTGGTCCTCTGAAACCGTGATGATGAGCCGGGAGACACCTAACCGCAGGCTGTCCGGCACCGTGAATTTGAACTTGATGGCGTATAGGCAAGACTTTGGCTGATGAAATGACATATGGCCGCGAGACGGTCCAGATCGTTGAGATCGAGCAGCCCCGGTGCGTGAACCGATTCGGGGTCTCCCCCTGTACCGCCACAGGTACGCCGAAGTGCTACAACGGCTTCTGGACATGCACAGACAGCAGCGGCGCAAAGACGAACTACGATGGCACCGGGTCTATAAAGTGGCGGTTCTGCCGCCCGCAAGACGTTCTGCGCCTGACCTATGAAGAGACGGACACGGACAACATCGCCACGAACTGCCTGCCCATGCTGCGCAGCGTGTCCACCACGTCCAGCCGGATCAATGTTGCCGCCAATCGCAAGGGCGAAAGCCCGCTTGGCACCCGCGCTGGCGTGACCATATCCATGATGGACGAGCCATGGGACGACCACGTTGGCGACTTCTACATTGGCGACCGGACGCCGCCCGCGACATTGGCCGGGTTCTGGGCTCTATGGGTGGTTCGCAACCCGTTTTACCCCAACATCAAGATTCGTATCTATGAGGGATACGCCGGGCAGGCGCTGGCAGATATGCAGGTGCGTCTCTATGACCTGGAGAACGTCAACGGCCCAGATGACAACGGCAAGGTGACGATCACCGGGCGCGACCCTCTGGACAAGGCCCGCCAGCGAAAGGCGAAGTTCCCGGCGACATCGCAAATCGAGCTTGCGGCTGATATCAATGAATCCACTGAGACCGTTGCTGTCACATGCTTGGAAAGCGAGCTGACCGCTGAATACGGAAACACCGGCGCGACCAAATACATCGCCATCGGTGATGAGATAATCAAGTACACTGGATACACCGGTACAGAGCCAGACTTCACTCTCTCTGGCGTGTCCCGCGCCGAGCTTGGCACGTCACCGGATAGCCACGATGCAGACGATGCGATGCAGCGTGTGGGCCGGTACGAGAATATCCGGCCTTACGAGGTAGCAGAGGATCTGCTGGACAACCACACCGAGGTTGATAATGCCTATGTCAACGCCGGGGGGCAGTGGGATGAAGAGGGGCAGAGATACCTCTCGACGATCAAGGCGACCGCGACGGTTGCGGAACCCACCGCTGTTGAGGATCTGCTTGGCGAGTTGTGCCGGGACGGTCTGTTTTCGATCTGGTGGGATGAGAGGCAGCAGGCTATCCCGCTGCTTGCCGTGCGACCGCCGCGAGAAACGCCCGTGGTATGGTCTGACGCGCTGAATATCATCAAGGGCAGCTATTCCCGCTCAGCGCGTCCAGATGACCGCCTTACACGGGTCTCTATGTACTTCAGGCCGCGTGACCCGTTTGAGAGCGAAGACAGCGCGAGCAATTACACCAACATCAGGATATCTATTGATGGTGAAGTGGAGCTTCCAGAGGCGACTGGTGGGGAGATTCTAGAGAACGCCATTTTCTCGCGCTGGATCCAGACATTTGGACAGGCCCTGCTTATTGGCAAGTCCCAGCTTCTTAGATACCGCCTGCCGCCGCAGTATATCACTGTGAGCGTGGACGCCAAGGACCGCAGCATTGCCATCGGTGATGTTGTTGATCTCGACACCCGCAACCAGATCGACACTGAGGGAAACCGCCTTTCGACGCGCTGGCAGGTTATCGAGGCAGAGGAAACGGTAACTGGCGAAAAGGTCAGGACCGTTTTGCAGTCCTACCAATTCGTTGGAAAGTTCGCTATTATCATGGCGAATGACGCGCCCAATTATGCCGACGCCACCGAAGAGGAGCGGCTCGATGGGTGCTGGATCGCAGAAAACACAGGGTTTATGCCTGACGGGTCAGACGGGTACCTGTTGCAATAGGAGAGAGATATGACGCGGCAAACAAACGTCTGGTTCAATGAAGCGAACGGCCACCAGTATGAGGAAGGCCAGCGCGGCAACCTGCTGAATGGTCGGCCTGCACCCGACCGCCCTGAATGGGTGCGCGGCCTGCCTGACTATGTGTTCGGCCCTATCACCGAGTGGAGCGGCGGGGAATGCCCTGTTCCACCAGACGCCGAGGTGCGATGCCTGTTCAGAGATCGCCGCCCATACATCGGGCCTGCGATATATCCGGGGTTCCCCGAGCCAGCCCGCGCCGCCATGTGGCAGCACTCGCCATATCCTGGCCGCAGCAATCCTGGTTCTGACATCATCGCATTTCATGCGAGGCTTGCATAATGGCCGCATACAGCACGCCAGACCTGAACGACTACCTCCCCGGCGAGCCGTGGACGTCCGCCAAGGCCCTGCTGGTGGTGGAGAACCCTATTGCCTTCATCGAGCAGGATAGCACGTCTCCAGTCAATGAGGCGGCCTATTATCCGTATGATAAGGTGACTGTAGGTGACTCTGGAGATGGTGTTATTTACGATGGTGCTGTTGACGGAACTGTTAACCCAATTGTTTCTCCAAGTATAGATTCTGGCTATAGGTACTTAATTGAATGGAGGAACCTTGGCGGCGTTACCGGGCCCGCTAATGTTACAATAAACTTTTACACATCTGGTGCCGCGCTGATCGGTACTGTCAATACCTCCAGCTCTGTTGGTGCAGGTTCAATAGCAAGCGGTCATTTGGATTTTATATCTGATGATTACTGGCGTGATGCGGACGCGGCAACAACAAAGAGCGTTGCGGTTGTTGGGTACTTTGAAATTACTGGCGTTAACTTCAATGCTGGCAAGGTTTATCTGCGCCGCCGCAAAGAACTGATCTAACAAATGAAGAAGAGCGGAAAAGTCAAATGACAGTTAACACCATCAATATCGTCGGCCAAGTCATGCCTCCCACTGGCGTTCCTGACACCAGTTCCCGCGTGTTCTTTGTGATGACAGGGTACGACACAGACGCCGATGATGACGCAGTGATTTACCCAGTCCCCGGAAAAGACGACGAGGACGGGTTCCCCATCGCGGCGGATGGGACGATTGACGTTGACCTGTGGCCCAACCAAGAGGGGGAGCGCAACACGCTGTATCGCGTCGAGGTGCAGGTACACCAGCTTAACCGCCCGGTGCGCGTTCCTATTGCGTCTATCTCTGTGCCAAACACTGGTGGCCCGTACAATCTTAACGACCTTCTTGGCGTAGAGCCGCCCCCCGATGCGACGGTTGAGGAGTACATAGCGCAACTGGCGGCGGCGGCGGCTGAGGCGGCGGCGGCGGCTGATAGCGCGGCTGCTGATGCTGCGTCTGCGTCTGGCGATGCAGATGATGCAGCTTTATCTGCGATAGCGGCTGCTAATAGTGCGGCATCTATTAACCCAACAAATTTCTTGGCAAAGGCTGATAATCTAGCAGGGCTTGCTAACACGGGGACAGCTAGGACCAATCTAGGATTGGGGACTGCGGCAACGTCCGCAACAGGTGACTTTGCAACGGCAGCGCAGGGTACTAAGGCGGATGCCGCTCTGCCTGCCGCCAGCAAGGCAACACAGCCAGAGGCGGAGGCCGGAACTGATAACGATAAGTATATGACCGCACTACGGACAGCTCAGGCCATTGCTGCTCAGGCGGGAGTAATTGAGAAGTACACAAGCTCGGCATTTACCGCGACCGCCGCGGGGCTCGTTACGGTTAGCCACGGAATGTCTGGACCCCCGCGCTTTATCGCGTTCCGGGGTAAGTGTCTTGTCGCGGATGCCGGGTATGCCGTTGACGACGAAATACTTCTGTCCATCAACCAGTCAAATTCAGTGCAATCAAAAGACAGTACACCTGTCATCACAGACACCCAGATCAGTGTGAGGTTGACCAACAACGCCACAGCATTCAACGCATCCAACAAAACAACGGGCGTGACCAACGGGCTGACAAACACTTCTTGGGAATATTATATCGAGGCACTGCGATGACAACTAAATATTACCGCCACGCGGACGGTTCTTTCATTGGTGTTTTTATTGACACCGAGCCCCCAGAAGGTGCAATCGAATGCGACGCGCCGCCAAAACACGCTGCCGCAAAAATGGTGGACGGAGTTTGGGTCGATCCAGACCTGACGCAGGAGCGCAGAGACGTCGCGTTTTTGCCCCGGCAGGCGTTCTGCCTGGACCTGCTCGCCCGCGAGATCCTTACCCCAACCGACGCAACGATGGCGGCAGAGGGGCGCTGGCCTACCGCATTGCTACCCATGCTTGAAGGCATGACGGATGCAGAGGAAGCCGAGGCCCGCATCATCTGGGCGTCCTCGACCAGCATTCACCGGATGCACCCGCTGCTGTTGAAGGTGGCGGCACCGGAAAACCTGAACATCCCCGACAGCACCCTAGACGATATTTTTGGGTGCAATCTTCCATTAACCCAATCGTAAACAAAGGTTATACGAAAATGAAAACAGAACGCGAAATGATTGACCAAGTGCAGGACGGCATCGCCCCGGTAAAACAGGGCCTCAAAGAGCTGCAAAAGCTGAACGCAGATGCAGGTCGCCCGATGGCGGCAAACGCTGCAATGGGCTTGCTCGGCGAGCTCAATGCTTGGCATGCAAAGGCGACAGAGGCGCTGGATAAGCATTATCCAGAATTGACAGCGAGCGTCACAACACGCGGCGGCGGCGGCAGCGGTCGGTAATGATGAGTTGGGACCAGAGCATAGTTCTAGCGGCGCTTTTGCTAGGGTCTGGCGCGGCGACCACCTGCGACAGATGGTTTGCAATATCTGTCTTGTGGTTGAATTTCAGTGCGACATCGGCGCTCGACAGTTCGCCATTAGCAGTTGGCGTCGTGGACATAGCCAGCGTTGCGGCTTTGCTCTGGTCCCAAGTTCGCAGAAATTACGTAATTGCTGCCATATTTTTGGTGATGATTGTTTTGTATAGGTTTGAGCAACAACTAGGACGCATCGGTTTATATGATATAGTCAACTTATTGGCATGTATTCAGTATGTCGTTTTGGGTAGCGGTGGGTTTGGAAAGCTATATGGCAGCATACAGTTTTTTATACGCCGGATGTGTGGTTTTGATACTCGCCATTCTATGGGCGGAGGGCGTTACCATACAGGAAGTGGTTCAAACGATATGGGAAGCAATAAAAAGCGTGGTGTCCAGAAATGAGTGACAACCAAAACGCCAGCCCTATCTCTGGGGAAGAGGCCGAAAAGGTACGCGCCATGCTTAGGGAATGGAACGAGTTCAGCGATACAGACCTGTCCGTATTGAGCAAGCTTGCTTGGGTCATTAGAAATTGGCGTCTATTTGCCTTGGCTGCTATCATCGGCGCGGCAGGCTCTCTGAAGAATGTCCTAGAAATGATGAAAGGGTGGCTATCATGAAGATACTAATTGGCACTGCATTTTTTCTCAGCATGGGGAGCGGCCTTGGAGAGTTCGCGGGGTGGATACTGTTATGAGTGACAGAGGCATACGAATGAAACTGATCGCAGACTGGAAATCCACGCTGACCCAATCTTGGTCTGTGCGCCTGCTGATCTTCGCCGCCGTGCTTTCGGTGCTACCGGTGTTCATCGCCTTGGTGTCGCCGGGTCTGCTTGGCATAGATCCGTTGATCTTCGCTGGCATCGCGGCGCTGGTGAACCTGATCGCAATCCCGGCCAGGGTGATTGTGCAGCCGTCATCTGGCCTATGGGCAGCTTTCCGGCGCGATACCAAAGGCGCGATGCGGCGGCGAACAGTTGGTATGATCGCTGGCGGCGGCATCGCCATGACCTCGGCCATTGGCTTCATCGGTCAGTGGGAGGGTTTGCGCACGGAGGCATATCGGGATGTGGTTGGCATCTGGACCGTTTGCTATGGCGAGACCAAAGGGGTGCAGCCAGGCGACAGCTACAGCAAGGCTGAGTGCGATGACATGCTGGCGCGCGAGATCGTTGCCTATGAGGCTGCGCTGGATCGCTGTTTGACCCATCCGGTTCCGGTGGGCATGAAGATTGCCCTGGTCAGCTGGACCTACAATGTCGGGGCCGGGGCTGCTTGTAGCTCGACCCTGGTGCGCAAGGCCAATGCCGGGGATCTGACGGGCGCATGCAATGAGCTGCCGCGCTGGAACAGGGCAGGCGGTCGCGTCTGGGCCGGTCTGGTCAATCGGCGCGGGGCAGAACGTGCCATGTGCCATCAGGCGCTGAAAGAGGCGGCATGATCCGCCTTCTGCCATATGCCATAGCGCTGACGGTTGTCGCCGCCATTGGGCTTCAAGGCTATCGAATGGGATATGGTGCAGCCGAAGCGGCACGGCAGGCCGAGGATCTGGCCCGGATCGAGGCCGGGCGCATACTGGAAGCCGACCGCCGCCGCATTGCGCAAGAGCGCGACCAGCTGGCGGACCAATTGAAGGAGCAGGCCTATGCGGACCCCATTATTGTTAAGCGCTGCCTTAGCCCTGGCAGGGTGCAGCGGCTCAACGCCATACGTTGATGGGGCAGACCCATGCGCCCGGCCCGTGCAGATCCCGGCTGGTTGGATGGATGATAGGAAAATCGAATTGCTTTGGTCTCAGGACCGAAAAGAGCTGCTGAGCTGCGGCGACAAGGTGGAAACGCTATCTGGCAGGTCTGCCTCGGTATCCGCGCCGTTTTAAGTAACGCGCTAAATGGATCGGCTGCAACTGCGCGTGTCTGGGTATCGCACCTCATAGACGGGCGCCATACCACCAACAAATCCCAGCGCCAATGCCTGCATGAATAGGGTCAACCACTCCCAGAAGGTCATCGCTACTTTATTCATCGGCTTTTCCCTCCTTCACGCTCTGGCGCGGGGCTGGCTCCGACTTGAGTGGGTTGCGGGCGATGATTTCATCTGCATTGCAAACAGGTTTTCCCGCCAACACATGCTTCAATGCTGTCACAGCCTCCGCTAAATCAACCTCCAGTCGCGCCACCTTGGCTTGCAGGGTGTCGCGTTCAGCTACAAGGGCGCGGAGTATTACGGCAACCTGTTTCACAGCTTCCTTATCGTCGCCCGTAACTGGCAAACCAACAGAAAGTGCTATCTCTGTCAGGGGGGTTGCAATGAAACGCTCCACAGCTCCCTTGCTGGTGTCGATGTCAGCCATCAGAAGTTCTCCTCCGAATTGCCCTCTTGAATATCAAGGGTAGGTGATCCGCGCTTCCCATTTCCCGGGTATGGGTGGGTTTGCCATGGGTCTTGGTGTTCGCAGTTGGCGCAGTTGTCCGGATCAACCACTAGCTCCCTACAAACCTTGCAGCGTTTATATTTTGACTTAGGTCGCTGGGTCATCGGTTCTCTCCGCATATTTTTTGAATGTATCCCGAGCTGTGGCCATCATCTTTTGCCGCTCGAATACATTTTTGAAGTGATATTTCAGCGTCCCTTTTGTTCACCTTGGGTATCTCGACAAGGACGCATTGAGAAACCCCGCCGATAAGCAGCAGAAACATCAGCATGGGAATGGCAATTAGCGCTGATGTGTCACCCACTTGATTTGGCATCCTTCATGCCTAGTGCGGCGACGATGGTGTCCACGTTGTGTTTTCTTTGCACTGCCGCTTTTGCATCGCCAAGGTTCCGGTAACTGATCTCATCGACGCTGTTCGCCCAAACGTCTCCAGCTTGATCAAATCCATCATACCAAGCCATGTAATTGTCCGATGTTTGGCACCATACGTCGCCCTCCCACACCAGATCCGGCACCAGACCCGGCACCATATCCGCGATGATGGAAGGGTTCTGCCGGATGATCTCGGGCAGGGCGGCAAGGATAGCGTCAGTGGCTTGTGCTGAAATAGTGGCAGCATCACCAACAGATACCCCTGCAGAACCAAAGAAAATATTGCTGTTTACGATTTCCGCAATCGCCTCTCGTGCTTTGTCAGTCATTGATCCGCTCCATCTTGATGCTGTCGAGGTCTGGCTCGCCGTTGGTCCGCGTGTACACCATGCGGTAATTCGGGTCACTCATGTATTCTGCAATGTGTGGCTGCCCCTCACCATTGTCGTAAACCATAAGCGTCACATTCTCCACTAGTGGCTCCGGCTTGATGCGGTATGCGAATTTGTCTAGCCAGCACCCCTCTTGCTTAGGTGCCCAGCGAAACAAACTTTCACCATTAACAATAACCCTCCCTTTTTGCTCAAGGCATTCTCCATCCAACTCGGCCAACAACAGCGCGCCCTTCTCAGCGTCGGTCATATCGCCCCATGTGGGTGGGGTGTCTGCGGGGGTGTCGATCCACTCGGCGATGAGTTCGTCACAACGCGTGTCACAAGCCCTACGGCAAGTGCCGTCATTATTCCACTTAGAGATCATGCCGCACATAGGCCCCACCTTACGCCCATCGCGCGTCTTGTAGTATTTCCCGGCTTCGATGGTTAATGGTGGTGTGGCGGCGCGTGAGATTAGGCTGAACGATGGGTCATCTGGTCCGTGGGCAAATTGGCCTTGTTCTGTGTCGAAAACATAAGCCCCATCGTCGGCAATAAAATCTAGTGTATGGTGGCCAACATGCTCATATCCAATCCACTCCACCGCATCACCCGGCTTCACGTCCAGCTCTTCAAGTGTTCCTGTTTGTGTCTCTTGTGTCTCTTGTGTCATTGCGTTTTCTCCTGTTCCCATGGTGCCTTTGATAGCGTGATCGGCACTGTTGTCTCGCGCGCCTTTGCGCTGGTTTTCTGAGCCGCAGCCCGGCGGCTCTTAGGCCCTCCCCCGCATGTGTGCCGGGGCATGACGCCGATAGTGTCGATGTTGCTGCGCTTTCTCTGTTTTGGCTTCTTGGTCATCAGCTTGCCTTTGCTCTGCGGTGTTCGTCTTCTTCGTTCTCGGCCTGCTCCGTGGCAACGGCCCTCATCCACATGAACAGATCCTTTGCTGTTTCATGGAACCTCTCGCACCCGGTCTGGTCTACCAGCAGGCGGCCCGGCGTGATATACATCCCCCTGGATCCGCACACTGCCCACCAGACCGTTGGCTCCGTCTTGTCGAAGCGCCAGCCCATGGCGGCGAGCCGATCCTCATAGGCAGAGAACTGGACCGCGTTGTACGCCCTCTCTGTCAGGCCATAGCGCGGATCTCTGATGGAATGCGGGTCTCTGCGCACCGCCATCAGTCCGCCCCACCTGTGACCGCGCGAATATCGTCAATAAGGCTCTGAAGCATGGCCTTTGTGATCGGCCCCTTGGTATCCATCATCTCAGACAGCATGTTGTCGATGCGGATAAGCAGCATGTCCTTTCGGATCTCGCTGGCCAGCCGGGCCGGGACGGGCAGGCATCCGGTTTCGAAGTTGGAGATTTTCGACTTGTGCGCATATCCGTAGCGCTCGGCCATCTGCTGGATATTGAGGCCGAGGCTCTCGCGGAATGCGCGGAACTCAGCTGGGGTGATTGTTTTTTTCATTTGTCAGGTCCAGTTTGTTGTCTACGATATTGGCAAGGTCGATGATTCCCCGACCTGTCAGCCCGTTGATTGCTTCGTTCAGCTCACGCAGAGCGGGCATTATCTCTGCCTTGTTCGTTTGGCACATGGTAGATGCGATGGCTCTGGACGCATTACGCCCAGAAAAAACATAGTCCATATCCAGCCCGTCGCCGTGAAGAGCCTTGCCGAGAAGTGCGGCAGTGTCCGTGTCGCAGATCCCGGCCAGCGCAAGAGATGCGTCATATAGCTGTTCGTCAGGTGTCATTCGCCCAGCCCCTCGCGGGCGATGCGGGCCATGCGCTTGACTGTTGCGTTTGCGCCGGGGGTCTCTTGTGCGGCGATGTCTCGCAATACGTTGTGAGCCTTGTTCGCCTCGACCCATCCTCTGTCTGATGCGTCTCGGCACGATTCAAAATCCCATCGCTTATCCTTATAAAGGATTTTCCACCCATCCCGGCTGTCTCTCGCCTTCTTCAGTCCCCCGCCCGAAATCCAGTCTGCAATCTTTTCTCTAAAAGTCATATCGTATCCCTCATTTTGACAGGATAATTCTAGCCTTAAACGGCTATCCATTGCAAGGGGTATGCGCAAAGAAAAACCCCGCCGAAGCGGGGCTAGTTGGGGAGGAAACAGGGAGAGTTCGTGAGCGGTGGTCTTATTGCATAAAGCCTATCTGGGAACGACGGTTCCGTCAACCGCCTTGCGCGTCTGGTCGATGAAGCCGTGATCGGGGCCGTGCTGCTCTCGCCAGCTTTGCTTGCCGTTGTGGATGGCGTTCGGCCCGTCCTGGTGGTGAATTTTGCAGAGTGGGACCACGTCGAAGTCAGACGCTTTGCGCGTCCCGTACCTATCGTGGATGGGGTGATGGGCGTCTGATGGCCCCGGCGCGCCGCATACGCAGCAAGGTAGCGACTTCACCGCCCGCATGTATGCCATAGCCGCCTTGCCCTCCTCGCTGGCCCGGTACGCCCTGCGCTTGGCTGACACCTTGCGCATGGGCTTGGGCTTGCTGGTGAACCCGGTGCGCTTTAGCACGATACACCCCGGCGCTTCATGTCGATCTTGAGACGTTGCCGCGCCTCTGACGCGATATTTCCCAAGATACCATTGGCGCGAAACTTGCGGATCTGCATTCGAACGTGTTCAGGGTGGGCCTTCATTTCCAAGGCGATGTCCTCAGCCCCGTATCCGTTTTGCAGCCAGCGTGAAATCTGGCCTACTTGTGCGGTGGTGAATTTCATCGCTTCAACTCCTCTAAACCCATGGTCGCGGGCGATGTTAGGTTAAACCCCTGCGAGCGATACTCGCGCTCTATGCTCTCCATGTACTCGCTCTGCTGCTTGGTGGTCATCAGGCGGGTAACGCTTAGGTCAAGGCGGCGCACCGCCTCGATCTTGCTTGCATAGTCCAGTGGCTTTAGAAGGCGGTCGTACACCTCTTTGAAGGCGGGCAGTTCCCGGCGCAGGATAGCAACGCCATGTCTGAGCTTGAATTCAGCCCGAACGTCCTCGAAGTGATCCCCGCGCTGCTGTGCCACCTCATTCGCCCACATCTGCGCAAGCGCGTTCTGCGGGTTGGTCCGCTTCGCCCCCTGCGCCACCGCCACCGTGATCGGCCATTTGGTGCGGGCGCGCAGCATGGTTGCCAGCGCGTCCACATCCTCTGGGCTTCTGAGTACGCGGGAAGTCATCAGTTCGGCGGCATGACGGTAGCGGCCCGCACACCCTCTTTCAGCAGATCCATGCTAACACCGTGGCAGAACGCCACGTCCGATAGCAGCGCGGCATAGTCGCACCCCTCCGGCGTGGCGTTCTGCTCTTTCTCGCGGCGCAGAAACTCCGATACCGCTTTGGTGATGTTGGAGGCCATGTCGCCCCCTCCCTATGTCAGCCCGGCGGATTTGAAACGCCGCCAGATTTCACGCGTTTTAACCACATCATCGGCGCAATATTCTGCGATACGATCATGCTCGCCATTGGCCCAAGCCTCCGCCACCATCGACCCGTCAAAACCGTCTTTACCCTCGAGGCCTAGGGCTTTGGCAAGCTTGTCCATGCTGATACTTCCCTTAGCGCCAGACCACGCCTGCATGGTGTCGAACACGGTTTTATCCCATGGCTTCGGGTCTCTTGGGATGCACTCAGGCACCCGGACGCCAAGAACAACAGATCGGCATAGGATGAACCGAAGATCAAACGCGCCAACATTGTGGCCAACAAATGTGATCCGGTGGAATGGGTTTATGCTGTCGAAAAGAGTTTCCAGAATACCTTTCTCCTGATCGACTGAAACGGCATGAGCTGTCACTGGTTCTTCATCATCGGTAGCCCAAGAGATTGTGCAAATGTGGCCAAAAGCGGGATCAAAACTTGTCTTGGCGATGGCGTCTTTGGCCGCACTGTCACGGTTTTCATCAAGCCATTTCTCAATGCTTTCAGGCTTCTTGATGTTTCCGGGGACTTTTACCTCCCCACGAAACTTTTCAAGCAAATCATCAGACTGGCTTGGGATTGTCTCGATGTCGATAAATACTGTCTTTTCCATATGCTTATCTCCTAGTGAGGGATGTAATCGCCATCAAGATCAACATCAGGTGATGTCGTCTTTGCGGCGTCGATCTTTGCTTGCAGCCCCTTTGCCACGGCAGCGAAACGGCCTGCGGGGAATTGGTCAAGGCATTCTGCCCCAACCCTCTCGCAAATCTGCTCATGGGTCACGCCAGCCTTTTCCGCCAAGTCGCGCAGCTTCATGAACTGCTCTTCGGTGATTGTCGCAGGGGATTCTGGCTCTTTAGTTTCAGGCTCTTCTGTCGCAGCGTCGTGCAGGTCTCCCTTGTGCCAAAGATCAAGAGCCGCACCGAAGCGCATCGCGGCATTCCTGAGAGCATCGCCAATGACCTCCTTAATGGCGTCGCCGCCCTTTTTCCCATCGGCGTGACCGTAACCAAGCCGCGTCTGTCCGCATACGGTCAGCCTGATCCACATGCCGCCGCTCTGGTCAAGCATTGGCTGGCCCCGGTCATCAAATGCAACAGGCTCCCAGTTCCATAGCCGATCACACTCTAGAAGCCTGTCAGTCAGTGCCGCATGGCCAACGTAGTCAAGGTGCACCACGTCTTTATGGTGCCAGCCGCCGCAGATCTTGCAGCGGATACCGGCTTTGAAATTTGCCCTCACTTCATCTGTTTGCTTGCGGGTCGGCTTTGGCAGCTTTGAAATCTGGTTCGGCTGAAATGGCGCTCGCATAAGATCGAGGCCAGTCGGCGCGCTGGTATTGCCGCCATCCTCTACGCGGTCATCATCGCTCATATCGTGTCCTTTCTCGTTTTGACGCCCCTTTATAGCAAGCCATTTGCGGCACGTAAATAGCCGAAACGGTCTTTTTTATGTGGACGGAAAGAAAAGGCCGTGCTATGCTGTGGAGGTCATAACGAGAGGAGATAGAAGCGATGGGGCGTCGTGTAGACAGAGAGGGGCCAGTGCATCAGGCTATCGTGGATTGGCTTAGAGTGGTGATGCCTGACGCGATGGTCTATCACTGCAAGAACGAGATCAACAAGAAGGGCAAGGCAAAGGGGTGGGTTCAGAACAACATCGCCCTAGAGATCGGCAAGGCAAAGAAAAAAGGCACGATCCCCGGCTTTCCCGACTTGCTTGTCCTGCCGTTTGCCAACATTGGCGCGTTCTTCCTGGAGGTCAAAGCAAAGGGCAATTACGCCAGCCCCGCGCAGAAGGAAGTACACGCCGAACTTGCCCGCCTAGGGTATCACGTCGCCGTTGTCAGGTCCATTGATGACGTGCGCAAGTGCCTTCAGGAGTGGGGCGTTGGATTCAGAGAGAAGATCAAGGAGTGAGTGACATGACGGAATTACCGGAAAAAATATGGGCGACATATGACCACGACATTCCAACCTTTGAAATGGCCTGCGCAGACTTCCCGTTCCCGCACGTACAGTCTTCCCAATACATCCGCGCCGACACCCACGACTTCATTGTCAAAGCGGCTGATGAGCTGGCGGAGGCATTGAAGACTGCCTTGGATTACGCGTCTGATGCGTCCAAAGGATACCTTTGGCATGAAACCAAAAAAGACGGACACGACGCATTGGCGCGACTAAGCGCAGATACAGGTAAGGATGACATTGAAACTTTCAACGCCGCCCTTACCGCCTACAAGAAAGCCCGAGGAGAGACCCAATGATGAAAGAGACCCCCGCCGACATCGAGACCCGCGACCGGGTGCATGCAGTGACAGAAAGCCAAGTGCGTTCCATTCTAGAGCGCGTCGAGGTTCTGGAGGCTGAGAAGAAAGAGCGCACCGATGCGATCAAGGATGTGTGGTCAGAAGCGAAAGGAGCTGGATTCGATGTGCCTGCGCTGAAAAAGGTGCTGGCCGCGCGCAAGAAAGATCCAGATGACATGGCAAACGAGCGCGCCATGATTGAGATGTACGCGGAAATGCTTGGAGTTCTGGCATGAACGTGTTGAGGGTGACTTACATCATATGCATTTGCGTGCAGCAAATTGTTTTCATCGCTGGTGGATCATGGCTTACGCATAGTAGCGGAAATGGATGGTGGATTGTAGGGGGATTTGTTCTTTGCTGCCTTTGTGGATCAGGCTTTACCCGCCGCGTTGACAGCTGGGGCGTTCTTGGAAAGGGAGCATCGGAATGACCCCCCCCCGTTCCCAAGCCCTACGCGCCTACAGGGAGGCCAGAGAGAGCGGAGACACCCGCCGGATGCACCATGCGGAGCGGGAATTGCGAAAGGCCACCCAGGCGGTTCTTTCGCGCCCTCTGTGGCGTAGGATCTGGGATAGGCTGGTGAGGACTACGCCATGACATGGCTGATAGCCTGTGAGCGTTCCGGTAGGATCAGGGACGCCATGCTCGCCCGTGGCATTGACGCCGTGTCTTGCGACCTAATGCCAACCCGCACGCCTGGTCCGCATATTCAAGGCGACGTTACCGACCTGCTGCAAAAGCGCTGGGCTGGTGTGATTGCTCACCCGGTCTGCACGTTCTTAACCAACGCCGGAGCAAAGCACCTGTATGTTGGAGCAAAGCGGTACAATGAAGATGGAACAGAAAACCCAATGAACACGCAGCGTGTGTGGAACTGCGTGGAGGGTGCCAAGTTCTTCAAACTGTGCATGGAGGCAAACGCGCCGAAGGTCGCTGTAGAAAACCCGGTGATGCATGAGCTTGCCGCCGCGCTCGTTGGGGCGCGCGCTACTCAGTTTGTGCAGCCGTGGTGGTTCGGTGAGATGATGTTCAAGGCGACAGGCTTTCACCTTCAAGGCCTTCCAAAGCTCAAGGCGACAAACAAGTTGACGCCGCCTAAGCCTAGCACTGATGAGCACAAGCGCTGGTCTTGGGTGCATCGCATGGCTCCAGGACCGGATCGGCAGGAGAAGCGGAGCGAGACCGCCAAGGGCATCGCCAACGCTATTGCAGACCAGTGGTGTTGACACCCCAGCCAGACCACCATCTTGGCCCTGGCTCTTGTAGCTGGGGCCTTACTCGTTTATGGTGGGGGAGCGCGGCAGTGACCGGTTCAGCACCGAGTGCGAGCTAAATAAGATCTACGCGTGCCCTCCCTGTCACTGCCCGGCCATTGTGCCGGGTTTTTCTTTGCTGGGGAAGTTGGTTGCGCTGGAAGGATTTGATACCCTCAGTTCCAGGTTATGAGCCTAGCGTGTTACTTGACACTACTGCGCAATAGTTGAAATCCGGCGCGTACCAATGGCAGAGGCGCCGGACAAGGAAGCTTAATTCGAAAGCCGCGCCCCGGCAAGGTATCACATGCAGAGAGAGGGGCAAAGAGAAAGGTGGAGCACCCGGCAGGATTCGAACCCGCAATCTTGGGGATAGAAGCCCCCTGCATTATCCAATTATGCTACGGATGCTTGGTTGCAGCACCAGGGATCGAACCTGGGACAGAGGCGTTATGAGCGCCGCGCTCTACCGCTGAGCTATACTGCAATGGTGCTGGTGGAAGGATTCGAACCCACGACATCTTACTTACAAGGAAAGCGCTCTGCCAACTGAGCTACACCAGCACGAAAAACGGCTTAACGCCGCGTCGTCATTCGCCTTGTTATGGTGATCAGTTTGTTCATGCCGCCATATTACCCGCGCCACATGGCAAGTCAACAACAGAAAAGGCCCGCTAGGAAACCCCGGCGGGCCTTGATTGCGGTGGGTGGTGGCTTGGTATCAGAGTGCGCCGGACTGGCTTGCAGCTTCGATGATGCCCACGATAAGAATGAATGCGTAAATTGCCATGTTTTGGTCTCCTAGGTTTGGTTGCTGTGGCCGGGTCAATCCCGACAAATATACGCTACGCCAGAAAAGCGCCCATTGCAACTGCTAATTTTTAGCGTATACTGATTTTATGACATGGCGAGATAAATTGAACCCGAAAGAGCGGGCCGAGCTAGAGCGGTCAGAGCGCAACCGAAATGTTGCCAGGGCGGAACACAACGCCATTCGCGACAGGCTAAAGAGCCGGGCAGAGGCTCGGATCAGGAAGGAGAAGAGGAGGGAATATGATAAGCAGGACGGATAGCCACCCGGCGTGTGCAGCTTGGGCAATGTACCAAGAAACACCTGAGTACGGTGAGGCGATAAAGGTCCATGATGAGGCCGCTTTGTGGGTCGGCTTCATTGACGGGTGGATGTACGGCAGGGATAGGCGTGACCGCTTAGACGATATGGAATCCAAATAGGAGCCACCCCCAACGGCAAACGGCCCGCCATAAGCGAGCCGCCGCGCCCCGAAGGACTGCCAAAACGAGACCACAGCATGGGATCTTCGCAATGGGTGCATGATTACCCGCCTTGGGATGGCGGGTCAACCCTGTGGTGGATGAAACCCTGCCGCATGTACGCGGCAAGGTTTTTGATGTGGATGGCGTAAGGCCTGCTCAGTGGGTCGCGCTCTAGGGCCGTCACCTCGGCGGCGTGATCGCGGGCGCAGACGTTCACCTCCGCAACGCTGGTACAACCGTGAAACGCGTCCTTGATCGCCTCGGCGCGCTGTCTGGTGGCTGTCACCTTTCTCTGACCTTGTGCGCCTTGCCAAGCTCCCCGCCTTGCCGCACCACCTCTAGGCAATCAGCTATGTCATCGCGGGTCTGTGACGAATAGTTGCGACGAAGCATGATCTTTTCCAAGATATACGACGCGTTTCGCTGGTCTTCTGACAGGCCGGGCATTCGTCGCGCCCCGTGGTTTCCTTGTCCCTTATCGCTCATGTCAGCACCAGAGGGGAAAGCATGGCCCCGACAAAGATGATGGCAACGCAGGCCGCGCCGATGGTATCAACGGCAAGCTCTGCCGGGGTGCTGTTGCGGATAACTTCGCGGATCTGATCAATCATCTTGCGCGTCCTTCCACTTGCCATAGGCCACGGCCAGCGCCTCGCCCAGACCCTCCGGCAGATCGGTGAACCAAACCTCGCCGCCCTCGACCTCGATCATCAGCCCCATGTTTTCGGTGCGCGGGATGCGGATTTCTTCAACGTGCTTGATCGCTCCCGCCTTGATGGTGGCGTGCTCCATCTGGATGTCAGCCCCTGCAACTTCTGCTGTGATTTGCATTATTATCTCCTGTTTTGACTTGCCCTTGATAGCCGTTCTAGGCTATAGTGTCAACAGGTTTAAACGTGGATATGAGAATGGCGATGAAGTGTAGGAGAGAGTATGGATGATTTAGTTTTCAACAACGCAGATGCGAAGCCAAAGACGGTGAAAATAAAATGTGATGCCGGGTCTGTTGCCAGCATCATGGCTTGGTATGGGTCATATTTTGCCGGTGACAGGTACACGGTGGCACTGAACGGTCGAAATATCCTCATGGATCTGAATGGCGAACCGGTTGGCCCAATCGTCACCACCACCCACCAGCACAGAGGAGAGAGCGATGAGTGAGGCTCTGAAGCCGTGCCCGTTTTGTGGCGGACATGCAGTATTCGAGCCTCGCTTGGAGTGCAGTGTAATTAGATGCTCCAATAGGCTCTCAGGATGCCCAGTAAACATGAGGACCGGAAAGAACCACAAGACATTTGATGAGGCCAGATCCGCATGGAACACCCGCACAGAGGAGAGAGCGAATGACGGGTAGAGAGTTTGACGCGACCCGAGATCTTATGAACGTCTTGCGATCTGACATACCAACCGTGGCAAAGGTTCTCGCGGCGATGACTGAGCGAGGGTACACCGCAGAAGAGACGCAGGAGGCTATAAATGCCATTGGATCGCGCACCCCTCCACCCGGTGACTTGCCCTAACTGTGGGGAAAAGGTGTTGACAGCAGTTGCCATGCATGGCAATGTGACCGGGCAACATACAGAGGAGATTGCAAATGTCTGATGATTTTGGGAAAATCCGAGAGCAAGCAAGAAAAGATGGCGAGCAATCACGCCTAATGTCAGACCCTGGAGTGACACCAGAAGTCGGCGGGATTTATACCGTATCGCCAGACTTCGTTTGCGGGGATCGCTCATACACCACAAATTTTATTGAGGTGCTGGCGGTCACTGGAACCGCTGCATTGGTCAAGATTCATGATCACTGGAACGACAAGCCAAAGCTGATGCCTATTTCTGAGAGGTTTTGGTACGATGCGAAACAAGCGTTCGAAACGTACAAGGCAGTCACAAATGACTGATTGGAAGAAGGCCAAGCGTGCCCGCAACAAGGCCGGATACGTACATGTGTCCGGCTACGCCGACCAGGCCACGGCCCCCGCCATACAGGACAAGCTCCTAACGGCGGAGGAGGTGGACAAGATTATCGAGGGAAAGGGGAAAGATGATGGATCTTAACGAGTTTGCAGAGTTGTACGTTTCTGGATTTTGGGTTTGGGTTGGCATGTCTCTTGGCGTTGGTTCTGTGTTTTCTTTTATTTTACGCATGTACAGCAGGACACTGAGGGCCTGGAATATACGCAAACACGGCTATCCATCTGGTGAATTTGTGGATGCTGACGGGGATGTAGTGCACCCCCAAAAGTGCGATTGCGATGCCTGACCTATTCACCCCCACAGCCATTCTCACATCCTACGCTATGTCGGGGTAGGCAATGAAAAAGGCCCGCCGGATCAACCTAGCGGGCCTTGCAATGCCGTGGGTGGCGGCGTATCGTGTTCGCAGTATTAATGCTGAGACTAGGATAGCGGATAGGGGTATCTGCTGCAAGAGGTCTCGGCCCGAATATAGGGGCAAAAATGTCTTCTGAATGTTTGATGATGGCTATTGATGAGCCGACACTAACGGGCGATCTGCGTTTGGCGCTGATGGCAATAGGTGATTGCTCGGGAAGTGTTCACACAGCATCCATTGTGAGATGGTGCAACCTGTCTGACGAGAGCCTGGCAACAGATCTAATTTCCGAGCTTTGGAATCTTGGATTTCTTAGCCTCGTAGACGGAAGGCTGGTCAATGTTCCAATGTTCGAGGTTGAATCTGGAAGATATGATCCAGTCGCGTCCAAAAAGACGATACCAAGGAAAAGAAGAATGGTCTTTGATTCCTGCGGGTGGAAGTGCTTTTACTGTGGGTCAGAAAACGATTTGACCATTGATCACAAGATTCCAAGGTCGAGGGGCGGAGGTGATGAGGTGGAAAATCTCACATGCGCTTGCCGTTCCTGCAACTCATCCAAGGGCGCTAAAACAGTTTCTGAGTTTATGCACTATTTGGCCAAGAGGTCTGCGTGATGCACTATTTTGAACCAAGCATCGCAAAGCGCGTTGGTGTCAATGCAGCCGTTCTTTATCAGAATATCGTGTTCTGGGCAGAGCATAACATGCGCAACGGAAAGTCGTTTCGTGATGGTCTCTGGTGGACGTACAACTCGCGCAAAGCGTTTTCACATCAGTTCGACTATCTCACAGAAAAGCAGATCCGCCTTTGCCTGGATAAACTCGTGAAAGCTGGCCTGATCGTCAAAGGTGAGTACAACAAGGCCAACTATGACAAAACCTCTTGGTATTCCCCGGCGTGTTCTGTTGATTGGGTTCCCCCCACTGGCCCAAAAGGGCCAATGGAACGGCCCGAAAAGGCCAATGGAACGGCCCGAAAAGGCCAACCAATACCAGATAGTAAACCAGATCATAAACCAGATGACCCTTATGGGTGCGATCAGGGTCAAGCAGATTTTCTGGAAGGTTTCGAAGTTGAAGCGGTCAAGCCAAAGCCAAAACGCGCCACCTCAATCCCTGAAAACTGGGTTCCAAGCGACAAGAACATTTCAGACGCGCTGGCCAAAGACTTCACACAGCAAGAGATAAACGAACAAGGGGAGCGATTCCGTGACTACCACCTCGCAAAAGGATCAACATTCAAAAACTGGGACGCAGCTTGGCGCACATGGCTTGGCAACGCGAGATCTTTCAACGCCAGACGGGGCGCTGTCACCAGATCGGGCGGCTTTGGGTCTGGAACGGCTCAGGCATTTGCTGACCTTGCCAGAGAGGGGAGAGACGGCGAGGGATGAGATGAAGGACGTCGCGAGGTTTCTTGAGATCTCGGCGGATCGGACATGGATGCTGGCCAGGGTAGCCGCCCTTCTAAGCCCCTACTACGAAAAGGACGTGCCGCAGGGGGTGCGCAAGATGGAGGCCGAGGACTGGGCCGAAGCGCTGCAAGACTTCCCCCAGTGGGCCATCACAAACGCTGTTCGATGGTGGAAGGGGGAGAACAACCCTGACCGTCGCCGCCGCCCTCTGGAGGGTGATATCGTTGACCGGTGCCGCGCCGAGATGATGCCAGTACGCGCCGCCCGGATGTGCATCGAAAGCGGTAACGGATACCAGCCGCGAAAGGTTCTTGACGAGCCAGCCGCAGACCGTGGCACCCCAGAGCAGCGGGAGGAGATAGCGCGGATCGTTGCGCGCATGTTCCCAAGCAATAGGTGATTGCACGGGCAAGATAGCTATTGACGAATAGCCGTAAATGGCTTAGTGGTGGATATGCCAAAACAGGAGACCGACATGACACGCAAAGAAGCACTTCAAGACCTGCTGGTGAAGGTAAAGGCGGGGAACGCGCCAGAATACAGCCCGTTCAGGGAGGCATACGTCAAGACATACTGGCAGGCATTTGACATGAAAGATCAAGGTATAGCGTGGAAAGCATACAACGGCTCCATGGACGCCGCCCTATCCCTGCATGAGGCGGTGCTGCCGGGGTGGACTTGGCACGGAGGTCAGAACGCACATCATCGTGATGTAACTATGTGGGTAAGGAAGTCAGAGGATGGAGCTGTTACGCTCGAATTCAACGCATACGCAGCCACCCCCTCCCGCGCGCTCCTAATCGCGCTCCTTGAGGCGCTGGTGGCGAAGGATGGTGACGCATGATCTGGCTTATAGCCTTTGCGCTGGGCTTGCTCTTCTGGGCAGTTGTCATAGCCGCAGTAGGGGCGCAAGTAGCAGCTGGTGGCGCGTTGATCATCATCGCATTGATCTGCATCATCGCAGGGACGGATGGCCTCAAGGTGCATCGAGAGAAAAACGGAGAGAGTGAGTAAGATGAAAAATATCACCATTTCAGGAAACATCACACGCGACGGAGAATTGCGCGAGGCAGGCGGCAACAAGGTCGCCAGCTTCTCAGTCGCTGTGAACGGATACGCAAACAAGGAAAAGACAGTTCACTATTTCGATTGCTCGATTTGGGGTCGGCGCGGTGAATCAGCCATGCAGTTCCTGAACAAGGGCGCAAAGATCACTGTCACTGGGGATCTGGGAACGCGAGAACACAACGGCAAGACCTATCTGACAGTCAACGCATCCGACTTTACGCCTATGGGCGGCGGGCAGAAGAGCAACGACTCCGGCGGAGGTTACGGTGGCCAGCAGGACAGCGGGTATGGATCTGGCGGCAGCGCCAATTCAGGCGGTTACGGCGGGGCAGGTGATTTGGGCGAATCAGAAATTCCCTTTTAGCCATGACACCAGCACAACGCAGCCTATCCCTAGCAGACCGTCGCCTATCCCTATCGGAGGCAGTCAAGGGAGCCACACCAGAGCAGCTTGAGAAGATCGAGCGGATATTGCGAAACGGAGAAACAGACAATGACTGACACCACCAACACCAGCGCGATTGAGCAGGCCTTGACTGAGCACTGGGGCGAGCGCTGCCCCGATACAGAGCCTGGCTGCCCCTGCTGCGATGCGTGGGCGGAGTATGACGCCCTGCAAGCGCAACTGGCAGAGGCGCGGAATGCGGCGCTGGGGGATGCTTGGGATCGGGCGGAGTCGGAAATACTGGATTTCCCGTTTGACGAAGGGACAGATCAGGAGGCCATGCTTGAACGGGTTGAGAGGGCCATCCGCGCCCTCAAGCCCGAGCCAGCCCCGCGCCACCCTGACGACGAAGCCGTTGATCGTTTTGCAGCCGCGATGAAGTCCAAACTCTCGGTCAAGCGCGAAGACGGTCGCGGAGGCTGGGACGATAAGACCCAATGCAGCCAGCAATTCCTGTCCGACCTTTTGATCGGGCACGTTGACAAGGGCGACCCTGTGGACGTCGCAAACTTCGCCATGATGCTGCATCAGCGCGGCGAGGCAATCGCAACGGCCCCGCGCGCAGTATCCGTGCAGGAGGCGGCGAAGGTGCTTCCTAGTGCTGTGAAGGCATTGGCAAGTTACAGCCAGGGAGACATGGATGGGGTCATGGTACTGGTGTCGCGGCAGGCAATTGAAGAGTGCCTTCCCGCCCTCCGTGCCCTCGCACAGGAGGAGATGGGCGATGAGTGAAGCACCGAAAGTGACACGCTGCCCAAAGTGCAATTCTATGGCGCGCATTGTTTGGGATGTAGTGTCGTATCCAGTAGGTCAGTATTGGGAACACACTGGGCCTGAAACTATTTTGGAAACCCATGACACCGCGAATGAGGCAATTGAAGACCAATGCAATCACGGAACTGAAAGTAAACACGTGCCGGGACGTTTCACCAAGTCACCTTACATTAAGGTTTCATACAGGGCTAGATACGTACACCACGACGACACCGTGACCGCCCTACAAGAGCAGAACAGGGCGCTTAGGGAGGCGCTTGAAAACATGTTGGGGTATGTGAACACGCCAATATCAAGGCGGAGGCTTGGCATATCGGGTCCATACCCCGAATGGCTTACAACGGCCATCGCTGCCCTAGAGGCCAACAAGCAGGAGGGCAGGGAATGAGTGACTTGACGCTATCCGAGAAGATCCGCGTTCGCGCCGCGATATGCGAGACGGTGGACCTATCTCTAAGCAGAGATGAGGCACTGGCTCTTGTGAAGATACTAGAGCGCGAGACAGACGTTGCCGATACGCTTGACAGCATGTTGATCATGCTCGCAGATAACGAGGTAAGGCAGGCGCGCAGGGACAAGCTGATGCGAGAACTGGCAATCCAATACGCTGTTTTTTACGCGGCAAGCATTTGGTTCATCGGCCTGCTTTCATAGCACGAGACGCCCTGACCCGATGGGCTAAATCGGGCGGCAAGGCGGTTCAGAGCCGGGGAGCATTGGCCCCTATCACCGCAGACGGTAAGGCGCTCAGTCCTTTCTCCGGCGTGGCCCGTCAATCAACAGACCTTGCCCAGCGCACCGCGCAAGGGTATGATGTAACACAAAGAGGAGACGCCTCATGGGCCTCGCAATATTGATCTGGACCGCCTGCGCAGTAGCTGCCTACTGCATTGCCAACGACCGAGCGCCGAGCAAGGCAAGAATCGCCGCACTCTTCGGCCTTCTACTCGGGCCAATCGGCGTGGCTATCGCCATGTTTATGACGGAGGAGGAGTGATGCTAACATTTCTCAGCACCTTCGCAGCCATTACCGCACTCGTATGCGTGGCAGGATTCATCCTGTCGGAGGGGCGGTAGAGCATGCCAGCAGGGCGTCCTACAAAGTACGATCCATCCATTTGCGAGCAGGTTGTCGCAATGGGCAAGTATGGCGCATCCAAGGCTGAGATGGCTCTTGAGTTGGATATTGACTACACCACGTTCCTCGCATGGCAGGAAAAGCATGAAGAATTTTCCAAGGCCGTAAAAAGGGCAGAGCAGAATTCCAAGGGTTGGTGGGAGCGTTTGGGCCGACAGGCAACCATTGGGGAAGTCGAAGGTTTCAACCCGACAAGCTTCATTTTCAACATGAAGAACCGCTTCAAGGAGGACTGGAAAGACCGCCACGACGTCAACCACGAATCTGAGAAAGGCACCATGACGCCAAAGGCACCGTCAGAGGTGACAGAGGCCGTTGTCTCTGCCCTCGTGGATAAGCTGACAGACTGATGTTTTTGGTTTTCGCATACAGAAGTCACGACCAGCTTGGGGGAATCGATGACCTTTACGGGGTTGCAAGCACCATGTGCAACGCAAAGAGGATCGGAGTTAAGGCTTCATCCGAGGATGATATGGTGCAGATATATGACGTTGTGGGAAATTGCACATACTACCTAATGGGCGAACGCTGGGTTTTGGACTGATGCCCCTTCCCCCCATCGAGTGGGACGGGCTATCCCAGCCAGAGAGACTAGCCCTAGCAGCGGCAGCGGAACAAAACCCGCTGTCGTTTACGTCGTGCTGGTTCAACGTAACACAGGGCGAGAGCTTCCGCGCCAACTGGCACCACCACTATTACGCATGGGCGGCAAACAAGCTGCTATCTGGCGAGGCGCGTTGCATCGTTATCAACGTCGCCCCCGGCGCGACCAAGACCGAGTTCTGGAGCATTCACCTGCCTGTCTATGCCATGGTGAAGTTCCCCAAGGTGCGTATCCTCAACGGCAGCTATTCCAAGGATCTGGTGGACGAAAACAGCGGTCGCAGCCGTGAGCTAGTCCGATCCTCTGAGTTCCAAGAGATGTACCAATTCCAGATCGCCAAGGACAAGGTCGACAACTGGACGGTTGAGAAGAACGGCAAGCGGGCGCACCAGCTATTCAGCCGGTCCAATGGCGGGCAGATCACCGGGGCGCGCGGCGGATACATGGGGGACGGTTTCTCCGGCTATGTCTCTGCCGATGACTGGGACAAGCCCGATGACATGTTCAGCGACCCCAAGCGCAACCGGTCGCACACCCGCCTAGTCAACACTCTACGCAGCCGTAGGGCGCAGCACGACACGCCGTTCACGTTCATCCAGCAGCGCTTGCACATGGACGACAGCAGCGCGTTTATCCTCTCCGGCGGCATGGGTCTCAAGGTGGATCTGCACATCGAGATTCCGGCACTGATCGACAAGGAGTATATCGACAAGCTGCCCCCCGGCATCAAGGAGCGCTGCATCCGGGATGTGTGCCAGCACGACAGCGTTGATGGCAAGTGGAGCTATTGGCCAGCCAAGGAGAGCCTAGCGGACCTGTTGGCGCTGCGTGACGCGCACCCGTACACCTTTCTCAGCCAATACATGCAGGCACCTGACACGCTGGAGGGCGGCATTTTCCAGGCTGACGACTTCGTATATTTCGGTGACGTGGACCAGGGCGCGGATATGCCAGAGCCTGAAGTATACAATTACCGATTCATTACGGTGGACACAGCGCAGAAAACCAATGAATGGAACGACTGGACCGTATTTGCCGAATGGGGGGTAACAGATACCCACATTCACCGGCTGAGCATGAGCCGAGACCGGATGACTGCTGATGTTCTGCGGCGAGAGTTCGAGACCTTTGTGAAATCGGCATATGGTCGCAACGGAAACAGGTGGGGAACCCTTCGCACTGCATATGTGGAGGACAAGTCCAGCGGCACCGGTCTGATCCAGGAGGTTAGGCGCAGGTTGCCTATAGAAATCACTGCCGTACCGCGCGATAAAGACAAGCTGACCCGCGCAATGGACGTGCAGCCGCACCATATAGCCAAACGTGTTGCTTTGCCGTATGCTGACGGCGATAACTTTGAATTTGTGAGTGAGGTCGCGGCCTTCACTCATGACGATACACACAAGCACGATGACCAGACGGACGTTATGATTGATGCGCTCTACTTTACGTATGTCAAACCGTCAACTGGCGCAGTCTTTGGGGTTCTTTGATGGCGTGGCCTTTCTCTAAGCGAAACCAACTCGAAACCAAGGAACACCCAAGCGGCGCGGCGTTCTTTGTCAATCAGGCCGTAGGGTGGGCGAGGTGGTCAAAGCCGCGCGACTACATCCGCGAAGGCTATCAGATGAACGTTCTGGTGTATCGGTCCATCAAGGAGATCGTCACCGCAGCAACGTCTATCAAGGTGGAGCTATACAACGGCGAAACGCTGGTGGAAAAACACCCTGTTCTTGATCTTTTGGCCAATCCAACGCCTACCATGTCCTATCGTGAATGGCTGACCGAAATGCTGGTAAACCGCCTGCTGATCGGTGAGCAGTTTTGCGTTGCATCGCCAGAGGCGGGCAGGCCCGTTGAGATGTGGCCGCTGAACCCGGTTGACATGCTGGTGCAGCCTGGGCGCGGCGGCATTGCACAGGCGTATATCCACGAAGCTGGCAACAGCAAGCGCCCGTATGCGGTAGACCCGATGACTGGGCTGGGGCCGTGCTTCTATTCCAAGCTGTACAACCCGGCGGACTACTGGCGCGGGCAGTCGCCCCTCATGGCGGCGTCCCTAGCGGCTGACACGCACAACGCAGGCGGCAAGTGGAACTTCAACCTTCTCCGCAATAGCGCCAAGCCTAGCGGGCTGATCCGGTTCAAGGGGTCATACCCATCCGGCGACATGATCCAGAAGATGCGCGAGTACTTCAAGAAGCAGATCCAGGGCAGTGAGAACGCTGGCGAGGTTCCCATGCTGGCAGACGATGCCGAGTGGGTGCAATTGAGCCAGACCGCGCGTGACATGGACTTCAGCGCCACCATGGCAAGCATGGCAAAGCAGATCGCCAGCGCCTATGGCGTGCCCCTGCCTCTGGTAGACAATGATGCCAGCACGTTCAACAACCTGGAGCAGGCCAAGGAGCGGCTGTACACCGATACGGTTATCCCCCTGATGCAAGATTTTCTGGGCGCATTGTCTCGCTGGCTCTTCCCGATGTTTAACCTCGATGGGTATGAGTTGCGCCTTGATATGGACAGCATCCCGGCCCTTGAGGGGCTGCGTCAAAAGATGTTTGACCGTGCCGAGCGCATGTACACCGCAGGCATCCTGACGCTTGAAGAGAGCCGCATCCTGATCGGGTATGAGGAAACTCCCAAGGGCGCGCTTAAAGCAGACCCCACAAACGAGCTACCTTTGGATGATGTAAAGGCGCTTGTGTACGGAGCTGGGTTTGAACGCAAGTAAGTTAAGGCAAACCAAATCTACCTTCAAATGAATGAGGTGAACACATGGCCCAGAATACGACAGTCACACTTGAATCAGGCGTTTGGACGCAGCTTACAAACGCAGACGCCACCAGCGCGACATTCCAGAACACTGGAGCGTATTATATGCTGGTCAAAGGAACCACGGATGCAACGCAGCCGACCGATGCTATTGGGTCAATCCGGTACAGCCCCGGCCAAGGCGAGTGCAACACGGATCTGGCCGACCTGTTCCCCGGCCTGTCTGGCGTGGCCCGACTTTGGGCGCTGTGCGATGAGTCGGTGGGGGTGTTTGTTTCCCATGCGTAAAATTTCGCAACCTCTTTGCGGCATTATATCGCCTCTCAGGAAGTGCTCCACGGCCGTGATTCCGCCAGCGCCTACCGCTTCTGGCACGTCACCAGAGGACCAGTCGTTATCAACGGGTGAGGGCGGAGGAGAAACCACCTTTGACTGTTCCCCTTGGTTCTCTGGCGTCCAGATCGTTTATTCTCTGATATCGCCGCCTTTGGGGTGCGTTATCAATGCGGCGACTGGCATTGTCACGGTAAGCACTCTGGCGGTTTTGGCGCTGACAAACCTTGTCATCAGGGCAACTAACCCTGGAGGTTATTTCGAAATAACCATTCAGATTGAAGTGACCCTGTAGACGCATGCCACGCAAGCCAGCATTCATCAGCCACAGCCGGGAGCGAGAGGCGCAGATACAGCGCCGATTGCTTGCGGTCATGGAGGGCCGGTTCCGTCGCCATATCACGTCAGAGATATCGGCGCAGTCTGACCGCATCCTATCTGCATACCGTGAGCTTGGATTCGCGCCGATGGACGATGACGCGCACATGCGGTCTATTCGCGCGCTATATCTCGACATGGCAGAGATGGCTATTCGCACGTTTGGGCGCAGGATGACTGTGCAAGGCAAGGCGCTTGGCCTAGATCTGGAAACCAAAGAGTTCAGCTTTGCCGAGTTCTTCCACAGCCTAGCCCTGAACTACATCAACTTCGAGAGCATGCGCCGCCGGATCACTTCCGTTGCTGAGACCACGCGCAACCAGATCATTGCCCAGATCGAGAAAGGGCAACGTGACGGTCTTGGGGTGGGTGCAATCGCGGCGCTGATTGAGGAACGCATTCCCGGCATATCCCGGTGGCGCGGTGCGCTGATCGCCAGGACGGAGCTACACGGTGCAGCAAACTATGGGGCAAACGAGACCGCCAAGCAGACCGGGCTTGATCTTCGGAAGCAATGGGTGTCCGTAGAGGACCACCGAACCCGCGACTTTGGCGAGGGCGATGGCGTTGTTGATGAGTTCGATCATCGGTCCATGGACGGGCAGACAGTTGGCATAGATGAACTGTTTCACATGCCATGGATCAAGGGGCCTGACGTTCTGTGCCAGTTCCCAGGCGACCCCACTTTGCCCGCTGCGGCGAGCATCAATTGCAGGTGCGCCGTAGCTCACACAGTTGTTGGCCTGGATGACGACTAACTTTGCAACTTTGCATATGCGTGCTATACTCCTGCAAACTTTGCAAAGTGGGGCTTGTAATGCCAAAACACGTTTGGGGCCAAAAGGACGCGATGGTCGATCTTGAAATCAAGTATGCGACCCTTGAGATAAAGGCCGATGAGGATGGCGAAAGCGACGAGTTCCTGACCGTCAGCGGGTATGGATCCGTTTTTGGCGTCAAGGACAATGGCGGCGATATCGTGATGCCTGGAGCGTTCAAGGAGTGCATCGCCTCTGGTCGCAAGCCAAAGATGCTGTGGCAGCACGACCCGTCTCAGCCAATCGGCGCATGGGACGAAATGCGCGAGGACGAAAACGGCCTGTATATGAAGGGGCGGATTTCCAAGAAAGCGGCCAAGGGCGCAGAGGTTGCTGCGCTGGTGA
>Ga0193954_1000190_pt1 | contig 36959 bp, 31 predicted proteins | sample BB_5_MG_FD_140340 | JGI IMG/M metagenome (GOLD analysis project Ga0193954, IMG submission 140340) | Microbial mat bacterial communities from the Broadkill River, Lewes, Delaware, United States - BB_5_MG | ecosystem: Environmental > Aquatic > Freshwater > River > Microbial mats | place: USA...
GCATCTGTAATTACAGCACCACTTAATTCTGGTACACCATCTCTGTTTCCTTTAATTGCATAAAGTTCTGAATACTCAGAATCTTCTGTTTGTATTCCCCAAACAAATTTTACATAACGCATTTCTGCAGGAAGTGAAGCTCTATTTTTTGGTGCATTTAAATGCGCCATAACTTTTTCTTTGTCCTTAGCTAAGAACATACCAACTACAGAGCCACCATTTCCGTACCCCTGAATACCTAATGGGTTTAAATCGGCTACATTAGTTGAGTCTGATTCTATCTGACCCGTTAAGTCATCAATAGCACTTGAAGTTGAATCTTGATCTACTGTTGTTTCTGCAATAGCATCGTTTTTAGATTCTTTTGCTTCTTTTGCCTTATTTTCTTCAACCAAAGTTTGGTTAACCTGCATTAAATAAGGTAAAACTTCTTGAGTCTTATACGTCTCCCAAAACTGTAATTGTGCTGTCTTAGTTACTAAATCTTTAACACGCTCAATATCTTTAGCTCCTGGTAATTCTAAAAGAATACGACCTGAGTTCCCTAAACGTTGAATATTTGGAGATGTTACACCAAACTTATCAATACGCTTACGTAATACTTCGAAAGCAGAAACGATAGACTCATCAATTTTTGTTTCAATGATACTTTTAACTTCGTTATCTGACATATCGAATTTAATCTCATCACTTAACGTACGATTTGCAAAAATGTCTGGAGATGCTAATTTAGTATCACCTTTAATAGCATCAAATGCTCTAAAGAAAGATTCTAAGTAAGATTCTTGTGCATCTTTTTGTAACTCTTCTGCATCATCTAAAGCTTTATTAAAAATAGGGTCTTTACTATTATTAGCTAATCCCTTTAAAATGTCTCTAACCGAAATTTGAAGGATAACATTAATACCACCTTTAAGGTCTAAACCAAGGTTCATGGCATTATTTTCAACTTCAGTATATGAATATTTTGCAAACCCTAAATTATAAACTTCAATAGGTTCAAACTTATCACCTACCTTAATTTTAGTGGTTTTTAATGAATCTAAATAGCGAACCTCTTCTATGTTCCTTTTAGATTGGTAATCGTCTTCTGTGTCTGCGATTTTAGCAATTGCTGCTTCTTTTGCTGTATCTTCTAGCTGGTTTGCTTTGAATGTAAATGATAATTGGTAAATACTTACCAAACCAAATAAAAGCGCAAAAAGCTTAATTATTCCTTTGTTTTGCATTGTAATTATTTATTTAATGTCGAATTTTTTGAACGCGCAAATATAGAGTATACACTATAATTCAACAATGTTTTTTATGATTTTGATTTTTAGTCTTTTCTATTGAATAAGAAAGACTTGGAATGAAGTAAAAATTCTTTTAGAAAGAACAGTTTTTTAAACGGTTGGCCCTGCTCTAACCTCTGGAATTTTATAGGATATATTATCTATTGCATTGGCAATAGCCGTATTTACTATAACAGCAACATTAATAGTGTTGTTACTTTGTTTTGTATTATTCAGTTCGCTTGAATAATTAACTTTTAGTGGTTTGGAGTGGTCTGTCTTTTGATTTACCTCTGCAACTTGAGTTCCTTCAAAACTCCAATCAATATCACTACCTGTCTTAATTTCAGAAATATTAAGCTCATAGTTTTTTGCACCTTTCTTCTCTGGAAAATTATTTGAATGGTTTTGAGAGGAATTGTAAGCTAACTTTAACTCTTCAACGTTAAAAAGTGTCTTCTGAATATAAGCCACATTTGCATCACTATGATAGGTAATTCTAAGCTGACCTTTATTATTTTGACCAATCTGAATTTGAGTAACACCAATACTTTGTAATTTGCCTTGAATGGCTTCAATAGCATTTTCAGTATCTTCAGCTGTAATAGACGTATCTGAAAACTGAATTACAATCTGTTGATTTGGTAGCGTTGTATGCTCTATAAACGTTCCTAAAAACGCTAAGAGTAAAGCTAATATTCCAAATTTCAGTTTGGTTTTCATGCGCCAAATATAGACAAAAAAATAAAGACTGTATTTCTACCGTCTTTATTCTAAATATTTTGAAATTTATGACCTACAAACCTTCTATTTTGGTCACATCTTCGGGTGAAATCTCATAAACTTACCTTAATTAAAACAAAAACCTCACCAACTGATGAGTTAGCAAGGTTATTGTGAAATAATTAATCTATTGATATAATTAAAGTTCTAATAATCCATTAGTCTTTTTTACACCTTCTGCACTTTCTACCATATGTGCTTTTTCAGCAGCACTTAAAGGTACGTCTACAATCTTTTCAATTCCTTTTCTACCTAAAATTACTGGTACACCAATACATAAATCGCTTAAACCATATTCACCATCTAACAAGGCTGAACATGGAAATATTTTCTTTTGGTCACAAGCAATAGCCTGAACTAAGCCACTTACTGCAGCACCTGGAGCATACCAAGCTGAAGTACCTAATAATTTTGTTAGTGTTGCTCCGCCAACTTTAGTATCTTCTTTCACTTGGTTTAAGCGTTCTTCTGATAAAAATTCAGAAACTTTAATACTGTTTCTAGTTGCATGAGACGTTAATGGTACCATACCTTTATCACTATGACCACCGATTACCATACCATCTACATCACTAATAGGTGCTTCTAATGCTTCAGCTAATCTGTATTTAAAACGTGCAGAATCTAACGCTCCACCCATTCCTATAATTCTGTGTTTTGGTAAACCTGTAGTTTTGTGTACCAAATACGTCATTGTATCCATTGGATTACTTACAACAATAATAATTGTATTTGGAGAATGCTCTACTAAACTTGTTGATACTGTTTTTACAATACCTGCATTAATACCTATTAATTCTTCACGTGTCATACCTGGTTTACGAGGAATACCAGAAGTAATTACACAAATATCACTATTTGCTGTTTTAGAATAATCGTTTGTACTTCCTGTAATTTTAGTATCAAACCCATTTAAAGATGCACATTGCATTAAGTCCATTGCCTTACCTTCTGCATAGCCTTCTTTAATATCTAAAATTACAACTTCTGAAGCAAAGTTTTTAATTGCAATATACTCTGCACAACTTGCCCCTACAGCTCCTGCGCCAACTACGGTTACTTTCATTTGTTTTATATGTTTTATTATGTGAAACTAATTGTTTTAAATGATTGTAAAATTACGAATAAAATTGCTTTAAACGAAGAAAGCACAAGAGTAAATCTTGTGCTTTAGTCTCTTGTTTTAAGATCTAATCTTATCTGAAGCTCAACGCTATACCAACTGTAGCTGTATTATATTTTTGAAACGTATAATCGCCAAATATTTTAAAGAATCCTAAATTTAATCTTGTGCCTAATGTTGCTCTCATTCCATTTGCCTCAAAATTCAAATTTATAGGGTCGCTTATCTCTTCTTGAACCGTCCCCATTTGGTTTCCATTACTATCTTCTACATCGTAAGTTAGTGTATAATCCCCTTTCATTTTAGCTGTTGTCTTCCCGTTGTTATAACCAAGACTTCCGTAGAATGTAATTAATTTAAAATCTAAAGAAGCTAATGCCTGAACCGTCCATGTATTCATTTTAAATTCTGCTTCGCCATTTGTAACAAAAACGTTATCAGAATTATCGGTATCTGACATTGCATAAGTGACACTCATACTCGTAAATGCACCTAAAACAGATACACTAAGTGGCAATTTATCTAAGGGGCCTAAATATTGTGTTAAGTCGTGCTGCAATCCAAAACCAAGCAGCTTAGCTTCAACATCATCATAATTTTGAGTTGGCACAAAACGCGCCTTAATATCTGTTTTAAATGGTAATCCAAACCCAATCTGCACTGTTGGAGCAGGCACTGCATTTACAGGTAAATCTTCAGTAATACCTCCAGGCATATCAAAACTTATTACTCTAGAGGTGCCATCTCCATTTGGTATTGAAACATCTATAGTCGCTTCTGTATCATCCTCGCTCATTACGGTTGGTAACTTGTTTTGCCCACTAGCTACAGATAAAAAAGGGTAATCTGCTGGATTAAATGCAAATGTTTTAGCTGCATCTGGTACAAAAGAGGCATTAACACCAATAGTAATATCAAAGCCAAACTTTTTATGAACTTTTGCTGTTGTTGCCCAACCACCATTCATACTATACATTAATCCCACCATTGCTGGATTTAAATAATTTTGCGTAAGCAAACTAGCATCCTCTGATGCAAGCAAAATAGTTTCTAAATCTTGGGCTTTAGTTAATTGCACACTAGCAATAACAATAATTAAAGTGATAAATTTTCTCATAGCAATAGTGGTTTTTACATAGGCCTAATTTATAAAAATAATCACAGAAATGGTTTATTTTCATCACATACATGGATAATTAGCCTCCGAACCTTATACTAAATAAGCTTAAAAGCAATGATTTTTTATTACTTGATATTATAAAAATCAAAAAAATAAAGGCACAAAAAAACACCCAAAAATGGGTGTTTTTTTTTATATATTAAATCATTAATACTTAGGCGTCAATATTTGCATAAATAGCATTTTTCTCTATAAATTCTCTACGAGGTGGTACTTCGTCGCCCATTAACATAGAGAACACTCTATCAGCTTCTACACCATTTTCTATATGAATTTGACGCAAAGTTCTAAACTCAGGATTCATTGTTGTATCCCAAAGTTGACTTGCGTTCATTTCTCCAAGACCTTTATAACGCTGAATTTTTGCTCCATCACCATAGCGCTCCATCAAAGCTAAACGCTCTTCATCATTCCATGCATACTCCTTTTTTGCTCCTTTTTTCACTAAAAATAAAGGTGGAGTTGCGATATAAATGTGTCCATTTTCAATCAATTCTCTCATGTAACGGAAGAAGAACGTTAAAATTAGTGTTTCAATATGTGAACCATCAATATCGGCATCACACATAATCACAATTTTATGATATCTTAATTTTGAAAGGTTTAATGCTTTACTATCTTCCTCTGTTCCAATGGTTACACCTAAAGCTGTAAAGATATTTTTAATTTCTTCGTTTTCGAAAACCTTATGTGTCATTGCTTTTTCAACATTAAGAATCTTACCTCTTAATGGTAAAATGGCTTGAAATGCTCTATCACGACCCATTTTTGCTGTTCCACCTGCAGAATCTCCCTCTACTAAGTAGATTTCACATACTTCTGGATTTTGCTCAGAACAATCTGATAATTTACCAGGTAAACCTCCAATACTCATTACGGTTTTACGCTGTACCATTTCACGTGCCTTTTGAGCTGCGTGACGTGCTTGAGCTGCAAGAATTACTTTTTGAACAATCGTTTTTGCATCATCTGGATTTTCTTCTAAATAGTCTGTAAGCATTTCTGAAACAGCTTGAGAAACAGATGCAGAAACTTCACGGTTTCCTAATTTGGTTTTTGTTTGTCCTTCAAATTGAGGTTCTTGTACTTTTACAGATACAATTGCCGTTAAACCTTCACGAAAATCATCACCTGCGATATCAAACTTTAACTTGTCTAACATCCCTGATTCATCGGCGTACTTTTTAAGCGTATGTGTAAGTCCACGACGGAACCCAGAAAGGTGTGTTCCTCCTTCGTGTGTATTAATATTATTTACATATGAGTGTAAGTTTTCAGCATAAGAAGTATTATATACCATTGCTACTTCAACAGGCACACCATTTTTTTCACCTTCAAAAGCAATAACATCTTTCATTAAAGGCTCACGATTTCCGTCTAAGAATTTAATAAATTCACTTAATCCTTCTTTAGAGTGAAATGTTTCTCCTTCAAACTCACCATCTTCTTTTTTATGACGTCTATCAACTAAATGAATGGTAATACCTTTATTAAGATATGCTAATTCTCGTAAACGACTTGCTAACGTATCATAACTATATTCTAAAGTTTGTGTAAAAATTGTTGGATCTGGTTTAAAAGTTACAATCGTACCTCTTTTTTCAGTTTCACCAACTCTTTTTACAGGATACGTAGCCTTACCTCTTTCGTACTCTTGCTCCCAAATTTCTCCTTTTCTGTAAACGGTTGCCTTAAGATGCTCAGATAGCGCATTTACACAACTTACACCAACACCATGCAATCCACCAGACACTTTATAAGAGTCTTTATCGAATTTACCACCTGCACCAATTTTAGTCATAACAACCTCTAATGCAGAAACTCCTTCTTTTTTATGTAAATCTACAGGAATACCACGACCATCATCTTCTGTGGTAATAGAATTATCCTCGTTGATAATTACAGTAATATTATCACAATGACCAGCTAAAGCCTCATCAATAGAGTTATCAACTACCTCATAAACTAAATGGTGTAAACCACGGACACCTACATCTCCAATATACATGGATGGACGCATACGTACATGCTCCATACCTTCTAAAGCCTGAATACTATCTGCAGAATAATTATCCTTATTAAATTCTTCTCTTTTCTCGCTCATTATTTTGAATAAATTTTAGTTCGAATCTTTATTAAAAAAAGTTCCGTTTATTTTTTTAAACGGAAGCAATCCAGCTATCCTAATTTCCTTCAATTTCATTTTAAAAATTAAGACCGCTTTGACATAAAAAAAATGACACAGTTGTATCATTTTTGAATACTAACAAATATACGATTTTAAAACACTTTATAAAAGCTTTTTATGGATTGAAACCGATAATTATCAACATTTGTTAATTACTTAATAATGCCTTAAAAAGGCTAAAAAGCGCCTTAAATTTGATTTAACTAATTTTAAGGCTAACTCAGAATCGCCAAAAACCAAAAAGGCTTTACAAGTCGAATTTTGAAGTTTGAATGAGCGTTAAAATTGATGAATTTCTTCGTTTTTAAGTGCGACATCCTGACAAATTTATCGTACAAAAGGAGAAAAAGTCAGCTTTAAAACTGACTTTTTATAAATCGATTTATAAAAAATAGATTAGACTTCAACCTCATCTATTAAGGTTTCCATTTTTTTGTCTGGCATTAACCAAATTAAAGCTACAATCGCATAACAGACAATAGCGAGCCACGTGTACACAAAAGCTAAAGGAATAGCTATAATATACAATGCTGTGGAGACATAATCTTTTACTTTATATACAATTAAACGCGCCAATAAATAATCTTTATCGTGATTTTTAATTAGCGTACGTTCTAAAATAAAGTAAGCTACAGCACTCATCAATAACACAAAACCGTAAGTGGCTACTGGTAACGCTTCATAATAATGTTCATTTTCTCCCAACCAACTTGTAGTAAAAGGAATTAAAGATAACCAAAACAGCAAATGTAAGTTTGCCCAAAGAACGCTTCCGTTTACCTTATGAGAAATCTGAAATAAGTGATGATGGTTGTTCCAATAAATTCCGATGTAAATAAAACTTAACACATAGCTTATAAATACTGGTGCCACAGATAATAAACTTTGAAAAGTAGTGTCTTCTGGAGCTTTCAGTTCTAAAACCATAATGGTAATTACAATAGCTAAAACACCATCGCTAAACGCTTCTAATCTTCCTGTTCTCATAACTTAATTTTAATCAATGTGATTCTACTAAATTCTAAATTAACCACCAAAGCGTTTTGGAGTTGGTAATGGAATACGTACAGTCTCATTAATCACTTTTGGGAATTTATCTGCTTTCCAATCGTTTTTAGCTTTCGCAATAAGAGCTTTATCTGATGCGACAAAGTTCCATTCTATAAACCGTTCTTCGGGGAATGCATTTCCGCCAAAAATATAAATAGTTGAATTGGCTTCAATTTCAAACGCACATAAAGTACTGTCTTTAGCCACTAATAACTGTTTTGTTTCGTAAGTATATCCATCACTTTTAATACTACCTTCTAAAATATATAATGCGCTTTCACCAAATAAATGTTCGCCTATTGAAATGGTTTTCGTTTCGCTTGATTTTATTTCTATAAAATAAAGAGGACTATATACTGGAACAGGAGATTGCTTTCCAAAGGCTTTTCCTGCTATGAGTTTAAAATGCACATTGTTATCTTCCCAACTCGGAACTTCATCTGCAGAAACATGTGTAAACGACGGATCGCATTGCTCGTCTGCTTTGGGCAAGGCCACCCAAATTTGTAAGCCATGAAGCATTTTTTTTGAGTGACGTAAATATTCTGGTGTACGCTCTGTATGCACAACACCTTTTCCTGCTGTCATCCAATTTACCGCTCCTGGTTTTATTTCTACTTCTGTTCCTAAGCTATCGCGATGCATAATAGCTCCTTCAAACAAATATGTTAAAGTAGACAAACCAATATGCGGATGCATTGCAATATCCAAGTTTTCAGCATCACTTAGACAAGCAGGCCCCATATGGTCTATAAAAATAAATGGTCCCACCATACGTTTTTGTCGAAATGGCAACAAGCGACCTACCATAAAATTGCCAATATTGGCAGCGCGTTCCTCTATAATTAATTTTGTATTTGACATATTTATAATTTATCGTAACCGTTAAAACTTGGATCCACTAAGGATTTATATTCTGGATGCTTCTTTATATATGCGAAAACATAAGGACAAAATGGTAATAGTCTTTTGCCTTGGATTTCAATATAATTTAGCGTTTTCTCAACCACAGCACTTGCAGCTCCTTTACCACTTAAAGCAGATTGAACTTCCGTATGAATTAATGCTATTTGATCGCTCATCTCCTTATATTGGATAAAAGCAAAACTATCATCGATTTCTATTTCGAAACACTTTTTATCTTCGTTTTTACGAAGTGGAATGTTTTTAAACTCGTCCCTCATGTCTTAAAGATATAAAAAAGTAGTTCAAAAAAATGAACTACTTTTTAAAATTACTAATCCTCTAAATAACCGAATTTTCCGGTATTAAAATCCTGAAATGCTTCAATGAGTTCCTCTTGTGTATTCATCACAAAAGGTCCATGCGCTGCAATTGGTTCATTAATTGGCTCACCACTTAGCACTAAAATTATAGCATCATTTAAGGCTTCTACGGTAAACGACTCTCCATCGTTGCTAAACATCACAAAATGGTCTTGCGGTGCATCTGTATTTTCGTTTACTATTGCATCACCTTCAACCATTAAAAGTGCTGTTGTATAGTTTGCTGGAAACGACAATTGCGTTTTAGCTCCTTTTTTTAATTTCAAATTAAACATATTCACTGGCGAAAATGTAGAGGCAGCACCTTTGTGCCCTTGATAATCGCCTGCTATTACTTCTATTTCTCCTGCTTTATTTGGCAAGTCAATTTTTGTAATTTCAGAATTAGAGATAGCCTGATATTTTGGAGTACTCATTTTATCCTTTGCAGGTAAATTCACCCAAAGTTGTACCATTTGAAACTCACCTCCTGTTTTACTCCATTCGGTTTCATGAAACTCTTTGTGTAAAACACCAGAAGCAGCTGTCATCCATTGCACGTCTCCTTCACCAATTACGCCTCCACCACCCGCACTATCACTATGTTCTACACATCCTTTATAGGCGATGGTTACCGTTTCAAAACCTCTGTGAGGATGCACTCCTACACCTTTTGGCTTATTTGTTGCAGGAAAATTATACTTGGAATTATAATCTAACATTATAAAGGGATCCATACGTTGCATGGTTGATGTCCCTGGAATAAAATTGTGAACTCTAAATCCATCACCTACAAAATGAGGTGTTCCTGGTTGGGTTACTTTTTCTATACGTCTTAGTTTATTAGTTTTCATGTTATTTTATTTGTTTAAGTTGATACGGTTTGCCAATGTAATTTCAAATGAATTGTCTAAATAATTGCTTTGACTACTTGGCTTGTTTGCTCTCCAATAGGCCGCTTTTACGGTTTCTGCTAAAATTTTATTATCAGTATATTCTACTAAAATTGCATTGTCAGACAATACCGATACAACCTGACTCAACTTGACTTTGTCTATTCGATTAAATTTGTTAGAAATAGCAACGACATTATAAGGTCGCTGTTGTATTTTTTCTATAGCCATCTCTATAGTATCTACTGTAGAAACCTTCCAATTTAAGATTCTTGGAATTGTAGTGTCTTTACTGACAACTAATACTTCTAAATGTCTCATAATATATTTCCTTTCTTTTATTACTGTAAAATTACAGGAACAAAAAAAGGTGTGCATTGACATTTGATAAGAAGCAAAAAACTAGACATTAATAGGATTAAAATATCACTTGAGTTTAAAATTTTCTTTAGCTAATGCTTTTCGCACTCTACTTAAACTCTCTGGAGTAATACCCAAATAAGAAGCAATCATCCATTGTGGTACACGCAACATGATATCTGGATACATATTGACAAATTCTAGGTATCTTACTTTTGCAGAAGCTCCTATTAACAAACTGATACGTTTGTATAAATGTCGAATGTGATTCTGTAATAGTTTTTCGTTTTGAATTCTAAAATTTGAATTGACTTTGACCACCTCATTAACAAATTCTTCATCTAACATTACAGTTAATGTATCCTCAATAGCATCTATATAGTAAGTTGAAGGCTCTTGAAAAAAAACACTTCCACGATCACTAAGAATCCAATTTTCGGTCGCAAACTGAAGGACGTGTTCTTTACCTTCTTCATTTAAGGCATAAAATCGAAGCACACCTTGTTCTACAAAAAAAGAATGCGAACAAACCTCGCCTGATTTTAATAAGAACTCGTGATTAGCAACTCTTTTCGTTTTTATAAAAGGGGTTATTTGGGCGAATTCCTCTTCAGATAATCCGCCTTTTTCAATAAGAAATTTTTTAAAATTTGGTAATAACATTGTTACAATTAAGATTATGAAATTACAACAATGCTACATATAAAAAAAGACCAATCTTTTTTGATTGGTCTTTTTACTTCGTTATTTAATTCCTATTTAAGCTTTGACATAAGAATCTGAATGCACCTTAGCTACTGCTCTACCCGATGGGTCATTCATGTTTTTAAAGGCTTCATCCCATTCTAAAGCTGTTGCTGTACTACAGGCCACACTTGCCTCTTGTGGCACACTTAATGCAGCTGCATCACTTGGAAAATGTCCTTCAAAAATAGTTCTGTAGTAATACTCTTCTTTGTTTAAAGGTGTGTTTATTGGAAAACGGAATGATGCATTTTCTATTTGTTCATCTGTAATTTCATTTTCAACAAGCGCTTTCAAGGTATCAATCCAACTGTAACCTACTCCATCAGAAAATTGTTCTTTTTGTCTCCAAGCTACGCTTTCTGGAATCATATCTTCAAACGCTTTACGAACGACCCATTTTTCCATACGTTCTCCATTAATCATTTTATCACTTGGGTTAATGCGCATAGCTACATCCATAAATTCTTTATCTAAAAATGGTACACGACCTTCTATTCCCCAAGCGGCCAAACTTTTGTTTGCTCTTAAACAATCATACATGTGCAATTTATCTAATTTACGAACCGTTTCTTCATGAAATTCTTGTGCACTTGGTGCTTTATGAAAATATAAATACCCTCCAAATAACTCATCTGCTCCTTCACCAGATAATACCATTTTAATTCCCATCGATTTAATCACTCTTGCCATTAAATACATTGGTGTAGATGAACGTATTGTAGTAATATCGTATGTTTCAATATTGTAAATCACATCTTTAATTGCATCTAAACCTTCTTGGATGGTGAATTTAATTTCGTGATGCACAGTTCCTATATGGTCTGCCACTTTTTTAGCTGCCGCCAAATCAGGTGAACCTTCTAATCCAACTGAAAACGAATGTAATTGAGGGTACCATGCTTTTTCTTTATCATCCGCTTCGATACGTCTTTCTGAATATTTTTTAGCAATAGCAGAGGTTACCGATGAATCCAAACCACCAGACAACAATACACCATACGGCACATCACTCATTAGTTGTCTATGTACAGCATCTTCTAAGGCCTGCTTTACTTCTTCTATACTTGTTTCGTTATCTTTTACAGCATCATAATCCGTCCAATCGCGTTTATACCATTTTACAAATTCGCCATCTTTACTAGACATGTAGTGTCCTGGAGGAAATAGTTCAATTTTAGTACAAATACCTTCTAGTGCTTTTAATTCTGAAGCGACATAAAAAGTTCCGTTTTTATCCCAACCTATATATAAAGGAATAATTCCCATATGATCTCTAGCGATAAAATACTCATCTTTTTCTACGTCGTATATAGCAAAACCAAAGATACCGTTCATTTCATCTACGAAATCCACTCCTTTTTCTTGGTATAAAGCTAAAATTACTTCACAATCACTTTGAGTTTGGAAATCGTATTTTCCTTCAAATTGTTGTCGCAAAGCTCTATGGTTATATATTTCTCCATTAGCTGCAAGAATTAGTTTTTGGTCAGGACTCAACAAAGGTTGCTTCCCTGAGGCTGGATCTACAATCGCTAAACGTTCGTGTGCCATGATCACTTTATCATCACTATAAATTCCACTCCAGTCTGGTCCACGATGACGAATGGTTTTTGCCATTTCTAAAACCTGAGGTCTTAAATCTTCAACTTTCTGTTTTATATCGAACGCACATACTATTCCGCACATAACTTTTACTTTTTATTTGAATTTGGCTTCAATTAAGCTTAGCCCTTATATTATTAATTATAGGACAAATATGAAATTAAACTTTCATATTTAAAACGCAATACAACTAAATGGTTTCAATTTAAAACTTTAAATGCTTAATAGATGTTGTTTTAAAACTAACTCATCTCGAAATTATTAGTTTTACTATGAATATGTAAATTTTAATATTTAATTGCGACTATTCATAGAATTAAAAACTATTTTTAACAAAATCTAAAACACAGTATTACTTATGAAAAAATCAAATTTAATGACTTCAATCGCTTTTGCGTTTTTAATGTTATTTACATTTAATGTTGGTGCACAAGAATTTAAAGGCTTAGATAAGAGCCCTATGGATGTTGCCGCTTTCCCTTCTAATTACAAAGATTCAAACAAAATAATTAAAATCGCCTATAGTCGTCCACAGTTAAATAATCGCTCGGTAGGTGAATTAGTAAAAAACGGGGAAGTATGGAGAACAGGAGCAAATGAAGCTGCCGAAATTACACTTTATAAAGACCTGATGTTTGGAAATAAAGAGATAAAAGCAGGAACTTATACTTTTTATGTCATTCCTGGAAAAGAAGAATGGACAGCAATTATTAGCACAGACTTAAATGTTTGGGGAAGTTATTCTTATAATGAAAAAAATGATGTTGCACGTCTAAAAGTACCCGTTACAGAAGCAAAAGAATCTTTAGAAGCATTTTCTATTGCATTTAATAAATCTGACAACGGAATTAATATGCATTTAGGCTGGGGAACTGTGAGAGTTGCTGTGCCTTTTAAAGGTTAAATCTATCTGGTATATACAATACAAAACGCCCTGATTTCTCAAGGCGTTTTTTTTTGTTTCATATATACTCTAATAAAATCTTACATCTTTTGTTGCCATTGTACCTGCTCTACCACCTACTCCAGCCGTTAACGCTACCGTTTCTGTATTAGAATAAGTGACATAATTACCTATTGTTTTATCCAAAAGGTTAAAAGAGAAATATTGTGTTTGTGCTATTACTTCTCTAAGTTTAACAAATATAATACTATTGTATACGTAATAGTTTACAGGACAAATGCAATAACTGTCTATTTGAATTTTAAGGGATATTCAAATACTTATGTGTTTGAAGTGACACTTTCCATTTGGGGTTTGCCATAACGTACTCTACAATTAACGGCATCATTTTCTCGCGTTTACTCCACTCTGGTTGTAAATACAAAATACAGTCCTCATTTACCTTAGTAGCCTGTTCTTCTGCAAACTTAAAATCGTCTTTATTATATATGATACATTTCAGTTCGTTTGCTTTTTTAGAAACGTCTTCTGTTGGTAATTTCATTTTTTTAGGCGACAGACAAATCCAATCCCATTCTCCTGATAATTTGTAAGCCCCTGAGGTTTCGATATGTGTTTGCACTCCTTTAGCTTTTAACTGAGCTGTTAAAGGTCCCATATCCCACATTAATGGCTCACCACCTGTTACAATAATGGTGTCGCTATATTTAACCGCATTTTCAACAATCTTTTCTGTTTCTGTAGGCGGATGTAATTCTGCTAACCAACTTTCTTTAACATCGCACCAATGACAACCTACATCACAGCCTCCAATTCTCACAAAATAAGCAGCAGTACCTTTGTGAAATCCTTCTCCTTGAATGGTGTAAAATTCTTCCATTAAAGGCAATAATAACCCTTTATCTATTAACTCTTGTCGTTCTCTTCTTGTCATAAGGCTGCAAATATATTAATAAGTAAGCAGTAGGCAGTAAACTCTGAGTAATAATTAAACATTCTTATACTATCAAAACAAGATTAGGTATTAATTGCTGATAAATACTAAGACTGCAATCTAAAACTATTTCATACTTGATTAAAATTACATTATTTTTATCCAAATTTTCTGACTCATGAAGAATTCTGAAGCTTTCATAAAAGACATCAACGACGGAAACACGTTTAAAGGTGATTATATTACCTTAGGTTCTGCTATGCTAGATGGTAAAACCATGACTAACACTTTTGTAAACGTACCATTAAAAACCATGAACAGACATGGTCTTATTGCTGGTGCAACAGGTACTGGAAAGACAAAAACATTACAAGTTTTAGCAGAAAATCTTTCTGAAAAAGGAGTTCCTGTTTTACTTATGGACATCAAAGGAGATTTAAGTGGTTTAGCAAAACCTAGTCCTGGACATGCAAAGATTGATGAACGCCATGCGCAAATAGGTTTACCCTTTGAGCCAAAAGCTTTTCCCGTAGAAGTAATGACCTTGTCTGAACAAGATGGAGTTCGATTAAGAGCAACTATAAGTGAATTTGGACCTGTTTTAATTTCGAGAATATTAGACGTTACAGAAACCCAAGCCGGAATCATTTCCGTAATTTTCAAATATTGTGACGACAACCATTTACCGTTATTAGACCTCAAAGATTTCAAGAAAATTTTACAATATGCGACTAATGAAGGTAAAAAAGAATTTGAAGAATCTTATGGGCGTATTTCTACCGCTTCAACAGGTGCTATTCTTAGAAAATTAATAGAAATAGAACAACAAGGTGGCGATTTGTTCTTTGGCGAAACCTCATTTGACACACAAGATTTATTGCGCATTGATGAGAATGGACGCGGTTATATTAACATTATTAGATTAACTGATATTCAAGATAAGCCAAAATTATTCTCCACGTTTATGTTGAGTTTATTAGCTGAAATCTATTCTACTTTTCCTGAACAAGGAGATAGTGGCCGACCAGAACTTATCATGTTTATTGATGAGGCACATTTAATTTTTAATGAAGCTTCGGACGCGCTATTAAATCAAATTGAAAGTATTGTAAAGCTTATTAGAAGTAAAGGAGTTGGATTATATTTTGTTACTCAGAATCCAACCGACGTCCCTGAAGCTGTTTTAGGGCAGCTGGGTTTAAAAGTACAACACGCTTTAAGAGCGTTTACTGCAAAAGACAGAAAAGCCATAAAATTAACAGCTCAAAATTATCCTGATACGGATTATTACGATACAGCAGAAGTTTTAACATCATTAGGAATTGGTGAAGCCTTAGTCTCTGCTTTAGATGAAAAAGGAAAACCAACACCTCTGGCCGCTACAATGTTGCGTGCACCAATGAGTAGAATGGATATTTTAACAGAGTCTGAATTGGCCAGTTTATTAGCACAATCAAAACTCGCTAAAAAGTATAATCAAGAAATTGATAGGGACAGTGCTTATGAAATGTTAAATAAAAAAATTAAAGAAGCCGAGGCTGAAGAGGTAAAACAAAAAGCAAAAGAAGAAAAAGAAGCCTTAAAACGTGCCGAAAGTAAAAGAAAAACAAGCTCAACTAGAAGACAAAGTACACGAATGAATCCTATAGTAAAGGTTCTAACCAGTGCAACAGTAATCCGTGGAGTCTTGGGAATATTAAGTAAAATGATAAAATAATAAATGCCTAAATCTAACATGAAAAACACTTTATTAATGGCACTAATTTGTGCTCTTATTATTACTAGTTGCGCAAAAGAAAAAGTTGTAAATCCATTTACAATTACTAAGAATCATATTGGTTTACTAACAGACTCTACGCAAGTAAAAGAATTAGATGCCATTTTTAGCAATGATTCGGTTGTGCGTTATATTGCCGGAGATGAATTTATTGGAGCTGTAAACAGCATTGAAATTTTTGAAAAAGGTGGCAAAAAACTATTAGACTTATCTCCAAAAGAAGCTTTAGATTCAACATCTGTAATTTCTAGCGTAAACATTATTGATTCACGTTATAAAACAGAGAAAAACATCTCAACTTTAAGTACATTTAAAGATATAAAAGAAGCTTATAAAATTTCAAAAATAGACAACCTCATTAATGTAATTGTCGTTTCTGTTAATGAAATAAACGCCTCTTTTACTATTGACAAAAAAGAGCTTCCTGCAAGCATGCGCTTTGACATGGATATGACTATTGACCCAATTCAAGTTCCTGAAAAAGCTAAGATTAAATATTTCATGATTCATTGGTAAAAGCAATAAACAAAATGAAAAAATATAAAATTCAAAACTCGCCATTTGTAGTTCCAACAGAAGATGGTAAAATTATAAAAGAACATTTTGGAAATGCAACAGATGGTAATTCAGAAATTAGTATTGCACACATGGTTGCTCCTGCTGGTTGGTCCGAGCCTTTTCAAACACCAGAATTTGATGAATATACGTTTATCATTAAAGGAAAAAAACAATTCATTATCGATGGAGAAACCATAGTTTTAGAAGCTGGCCAATCTATTAAAGTAGAAAAAAATACTCGGTTACAATACTCTAATCCTTTTACAGAACCATGTGAATATCTAGCGGTATGCTTGCCTGCATTTTCAGTTGAAGCCGTAAATAGAGAAGACCAATAAGTATGAGTAGTTTTGTTATTAAATCAATTGGTAGAGCTCTTAACGCAACCAGTCTAATCTCGTCTAAATACGCCGCAAAAAAAGCTATAAATTTATTTGCTTCACCTAGAAAAGGAAGTTACAACGAACAGCAAAAACGTGTAATCGAATCTGCTTTTTATGAAGAAATAAACTATAAAAATCTAGATATAGCAACCTACCGTTGGGTGGGCAAGGGCAAAACTATTTTACTAGCCCACGGTTGGGAAAGTAATGCATCACGTTGGGAGTATATTTTAAAAGATTTAAAAGCACAAGACTATAATATTATTGCCTTAGATGCTCCTGCTCATGGGAGGTCTGACGGAAAACAATTTAATGCCATTTTATATTCTGAATTTATAAATGTAGTCGCCAAAAAGTTTCAGCCAGATGTACTAATTGGACATTCAGTTGGTGCAATGTCAAGTGTTTTTTGTTTATACAAACATCAATTACCAAGTATACATAAAATGGTTTTATTAGGAGCACCAGCACATTTTACTGGAGTTTTTGATAGATACAAAACCATGATGGGTTTTAACAATAAAGTTTCAAATGGCTTAGACAATATTATTGTTGAACGTTTTGGACAGCCTGTTTCATACTTTTCAACTGCAAATTTTACCAAGTCAATTGAAGCCAAAGGTTTAATTATCCATGATAAAAAAGACCGTATTATTCCTTATGAAGACGGACTATTAATTGCTAACCGTTATAAAAATTCTGAATTTATTTCTACTTCAGGATTTGGTCATGGATTAAAGGATATTTCTTTAACACCAAAGATTATTGAGTTTATTAATAACTAATCTTTATTGTACTTTTACAGCATGTCACAAGAACTAAAACGCCTTAACAAATACCTCAGCGAAGCTGGTTATTGCTCTCGTAGAGCTGCAGACCGTTTAATCGAAGCAGGAAGAGTAACTATTAACGATGTTGTTCCTGAAATGGGAACTAAAGTCGCATCCGAAGATGTTGTTAAAGTTGATGGCGAAATCATTGGAGAACGCAAACAAGACTTTGTGTACTTAGCTTTTAACAAACCTGTAGGTATCGTTTGTACTACAGACACTCGAGTAGAAAAAGACAATATTATTGACTATATCAACTATCCAAAACGCATATTTCCCATAGGAAGATTAGACAAGCCAAGTGAAGGTTTAATTCTTCTCACTGACGACGGAGATATTGTAAACAAAATATTAAGAGCCAGTAATAATCACGAAAAAGAATACATCGTAACTGTTGACCAACCAATTTCTCAAACCTTTATTGAGCGTATGTCTGGAGGAATTTATTTAGAAGATTTAGACAAGCTCACTAATAAATGTAAGGTTAAAAAGATTGACAAATACACGTTCAGTATCATTTTAACTCAAGGATTAAATAGACAAATCCGTAGAATGTGTGAATATTGTAATTATGAAGTACAAGCGTTAAAGCGTATTCGAATAATGAATATAATGCTTGATGTACCTGTTGGAAAATATAGAGAATTGACTAAAGCCGAATTTAAAACGCTAAACGAATTAATAAGCGATTCTACAAAAACGTATGAGGCAAGTCAAAACAATACAATAAGAAAAAACAGACGCTAATTATGGCTTTATCTCCGTTTCACCTTGCTATTCCTGTTCATAATTTAGAAGCCTGTAGAAATTTCTACACTAATACATTACAACTTGAAGAAGGTAGAAGTAGCGACCATTGGGTAGATTATAATTTCTTTGGACACCAATTAGTAATTCATTTTAAAGACAAAACAGAAGCAGATACGCACACAAATCAAGTAGACGGCAAAGCTGTTCCCGTTCCGCACTTTGGTGTTGTTTTAGAATGGGAAGCATTTCAAGAGTTTTCTAAATTATTAAAATCTAAAAACATAGCCTTTATTATTGAGCCATACATTAGATTTAAAGGGCAAGTTGGAGAACAAGCTACCATGTTTTTTAAAGATCCTTCAGGAAATGCATTAGAGTTTAAAGCCTTTAAAGATATGACTCAGTTATTTGCTAAGTAATGTTTCGTTTGTTGGAAAGGTAAAATGGCCCATAAATTAACAAAAACAGAGGAATTATTATTAGCTGACCTACCAAAATATAATACGGCCATTCTCCAAAATAATCTAACAGTGAAGCCGACTTTGGCTTTTCATTTAAGTAAAAATAATTAGCATCTAACAGGTAATTCAAAAGCATCATTAAAGCAACATAACCTTGAAGTGCAAAGAAGGATTTAAATACACTTTTAAGTGTTGGTCTCATTTTTAATTCAAATATGAAATAGAAAATGATGGATAACAATCCCAAATGGATTATCCAATATCTAAAATAATCAAAACTTGGAAATCCTGTAGTAATGTCTGGTGTTATAACAGCTTGTAATGTGCCTCCAATAATCCAAAACACTAGTATTTCAAACATCCAATATTTACGATAATACGTAAACACAGGAATTAATAAAGCCATTAAACTACAGAGGTAAAGTGGTAAATCGGTTTTAAAATTATAGTTATCAAAAAGCATTCGGTATACATGAAACCCAATAAGCGTCAGGGAAACAAACCAAGCTAAATAATGAACTGCTTTTTGTTTTTGAAATGCATTGAAATTCTTGCTAGAATAACTTACAAGACAAACAGTAAATGCTATTGCAAATAGAATAGGAATGATATGTTGAAAACTACCTAACGTGACTTTTGCCTGCACGATACATAGTAACCACGATTCCATTTAAAAAATTATCTGTAATTTTTTCTGTGTTGCTCTCTTGCCAACAATGTGTTTTTTAGCAACATGGCAATTGTCATTGGACCTACTCCACCAGGAACTGGTGTAATAAAACTTGCCTTTTTACTTACGTTTTCAAAATCTACATCACCAGTAATATAATAGCCTTTTTCTGAATCGTCTGGTACTCTTGTGATTCCAACATCAATAATTACAGCATCATCTTTTACCATTTCGGCTTTTAAAAACTTAGGCACTCCTAAGGCTGAAATAATAACATCTGCTTGTGAAGTAATCTGCGTAATATTTTTAGTGTGACTATGAGTTAAAGTTACTGTTGAATTTCCAGGAAAACCTTTTCTTCCCATTAGAATACTCATGGGGCGACCAACAATATGTGAACGACCGATAACAACTGTATGTTTACCTTTAGTTTCTACTTCATAACGGTCTAGCAATTCTAAAATACCAAATGGTGTTGCCGGAATAAATGTAGACATATCTAATGCCATTTTCCCGAAGTTCATAGGATGAAATCCATCGACATCTTTATCAGGATTTACAGCCATTAATACTTTTTGCGTATTAATTTGTGGAGGCAATGGTAATTGAATTATAAAGCCATCTATATTATCGTCATTGTTTAATTCTTCAATTTTATCGAGCAACTCAACTTCACTTGTTGTATTTGACAAACGCACCATTGTAGATTCGAAACCAACACGTTCGCATGCTCTAACTTTGCTACCTACATAAGTTAAACTAGCCCCATCGTTACCGACAATAACAGCAGCTAAATGAGGCACTTTTTCACCATTAGCTTTCATCTTATCGACTTCGGCTTTGATTTCGTTTTTAATGTCGTTACTTACTTTTTTTCCGTCTAAAATTGTCATGCTTTTGGTTATTGTTTTCTTGCAAAGACGCTATGGCGCAAATCTCTTATTGATTAATTTATTATTTTTAAAAGCCAACTGAAGACTGAATTTTGTAACGGTCAACTGAGGACTAAATACTGTAAACTTTACTTTGGCATATTCTGCATAGCTTGCATCATACGTTTTCCGCCTCCACCTTGCATCATCTTCATCATTTTACTCATTTGCGTAAATTGCTTTAAGAGTTGATTTACTTCTTGTACTGAAGTTCCAGACCCTTTACCTATACGCTTTTTACGGCTTGCATTTATTACTGATGGATTAGCACGTTCTTCTGGTGTCATAGAATGAATAATCGCTTCGATACCTTTAAAAGCATCGTCATCGATATCAATATCTTTCATCATTTTTCCTGCTCCAGGAATCATTCCGATAAGATCCTTCATGTTCCCCATTTTCTTGATTTGCTGAATCTGTTTTAAGAAATCATCAAACCCAAATTGATTTTTGGCAATCTTCTTCTGAAGTTTTCTTGCTTCCTCTTCATCAAACTGTTCTTGAGCACGTTCAACTAAAGACACCACATCACCCATGCCTAAAATACGATCTGCCATACGTGATGGATAGAAGACATCAATTGCTTCCATCTTTTCACCTGTACCAATAAATTTAATTGGCTTATTAACTACAGATTTAATAGAAATTGCAGCACCACCTCGTGTATCACCATCTAATTTGGTAAGGATAACACCATCAAAATTTAAAATATCGTTAAAGGCTTTTGCAGTATTTACCGCATCTTGACCTGTCATAGAATCTACAACAAACAAGGTTTCTTGTGGCTGAATCGCTTTATGGATGTTAGAGATTTCAGTCATCATGGCTTCATCTACAGCCAAACGACCAGCGGTATCAATAATCACAACATTATGACCATTGGCTTTTGCATGTGCAATACCTGCTTGCGAAATGGCAACAGGATCTGTATTGCCTCTATCACTAAAAACCTCAACACCTATTTGATCACCGACAACATGTAACTGATCAATTGCAGCAGGGCGATAAACATCACAAGCTACTAATAAAGGTTTCTTCGTTTTTTTATTTTTTAAATAATTGGCAAGCTTACCAGAAAAAGTGGTTTTACCAGATCCTTGAAGACCTGACATTAAAATCACACTAGGGTTTCCAGAAAGATTAATACCTTCTACATCGCCTCCCATTAATTCGGTTAATTCGTCTTTAACGATTTTAACCATTAATTGGCCTGGCTGTAATGTTGTTAATACATCTTGACCAAGTGCTTTTTCTTTTACACGTACGGTAAATTCCTTTGCAATTTTAAAGTTAACATCGGCATCTAAAAGCGCACGTCTTACTTCTTTAAGCGTCTCAGCAACATTTACTTCTGTAATGCTACCATGACCTTTTAATACGTGTAACGCTTTATCTAACTTATCACTTAAATTATTGAACATGTTTCTAGTATTCTGTTTGCAGTCTGCAACAAAGCAGCCTGTAATTATTTAATAAGCTGCAAATTTAAGAATTTATGAGGGAATTACTAATGTGTTTAAGAATTAGTTTTTTAGTTATAAATGAAGGTTTAAGAAGAAGGAACATTAAACAAATTGATAAATTACTATCAAATAAAAAGAGCTGCTCATGGCGAGCAACTCTTTTTTATCAACTTAACTAACTTACTAAAATTACTAACTTTCAGCATTTTCTTTATTCACAGGTTCTATCTAGAACTATTTCATTATTGCTATCATTTATGGCATGCAATACTAATTGCTCTGTGGTACATTCTACAACTAACCAACTTCCGTTTATGGCTTGGATATTTGGTCCTGAAACGTTTGTAAACTCTATTACTACACCATCACTAGTTTGTGTTGTAGACCAATAAGCATCTATTACTATTGTATCGGTATATATCACTACAATTCCTGAATTTTCTTCGAAATTAAAATTATAACTATCAAGGTTATCACTACCATTATAACTTGTGATATTCCATTCACATTCAGTTAAAATACTATCAATATCTCCTTCCGTACAGCTGCCTGTACTACAATCGATAACATTTAGTTGAATTGGGAATACTTGATATTCATTACCAATATCTACTCTTACATATACCGTTTGCTGAGATGCTACAAAATTGGTAAAACTCTGTGGATTTAAAATAGGACTTACATTAGCATCAGCTTCAGATTGTGTTAGATGATAAGATATATTATAATCTGGATTGCTTGTACAATTTGAGAAAGCAATTGTTAAATCAAAAGTTGCGGAAGTATTATTATCTTCTTCACACCGTTCTAAAACGGCATCAAAACCTTGAAAACATTCAAAATAATTACACTCTTCTGTATTTAAATAAACATTAAATATTTGAAAATTTCCGCTTTCAGCTTCAATTCTTAAATAAACTTCAGTAGTTAAAGTTCCATAAGCTTCTGTGTTTGCTATTGGATTAATATTGTTCTCTGCATCGGATAATGTTTCGTGAAATGAAGGTGTAAAAGGATATTGGCAATCTACTAACCCAATAGTGTTAGCACTTAGATTATAAACAGGCACATTATTAGGTTGATTACATTCTACAATTTCAAAATCTCCAAAACAATTAAACACATCATCATTACAAGCTTCAACTATTAGCTCTAATTCTTGTACCGCAAATTCTTGTGTTTCTTGATTAAAAACTCTAAAATATATTGTTTGAGATGTTAATTCTGTTGGTGTAGTTAATTGAATATTTAAATGATTCGTAGAAATTATAGCATCGTCATAAGTAGGATGATAACTGCCAGATATTGGATAAAGCTCAATACATTCTGAACTTTGTAAACTATTAGTTTCAAAAACAAATGTGGCTATACCATCATTATTATCATCACATTCTTGAGACAAAACATATAAACTATAACAATTTAAAAGATCTTGGTTATTTACTTCACATCTTTGCTCTAGAGTAATAAAGTTATCGCCATTGATTAAGTATAGACTTCCTTCTTCACATTCTACAACTTGCCACTGCCCGTTTAAGGATTCGTAACCTTGTTGTAAAGATAAATTAATAAAAACATCTGTAGCAATGGTAACAATTTCCCAAGTCCCAATTTGCGATTCTAAATTATTGACATCCTCAATTAAAACGTCGCCATCTAAATTGAAATGCATAAAAATAGGTACAAACGAATCTAAAAGATTGGTTTCTAATTTCCATACACACTCGCTAATATTAGCATTAATTTCTAATGCAGAACAGCCTTCAGTTTGCGGACAATCTTGAACTAATTCAAGCACTGTATTAGCACGCGTAATTGTGATAGAACCTGCATTATTACACGATACAATTAACCAATCTCCTTCTAAATCATCTTGAAATGCTGTTAATTCTGATAAGCTTAAGAGAACACCATTATCTGTAGTAGACAAGCTCCAAGCCCCACCAATTGCAGAAGTTGCTATACCTTCAGAAATAAGCAACTCTCCATTATCATTAAAAATTAACTGGTAATTATCATAAGTATCTGTTCCATTACTAAAATTCCATGGACACTCAACTAAATTCAATGCAATTTCATCTTCAAGACAATCATCATCGATAACATTACAAAACTGCTCTGCAGCTTCAATAGCATCTGTTAGTTCTTGATTTGTATTAACATCTACAGTTTCTCCGTTGGCATATTGTATAGTTATAGGACAGTTTAAACTCACTATTAAAACGCTTTCGTCTTCTTCTAATTCATTAAGAAAAACATATAAAGCTTCGTCATTTTGAATAACAACTGTATCAATTAAATTAAACCCTGAATTAAATACTGAAAATGAAATTGGATATACAAAATCTGCACATTCAATTACAGCGTTCTCATTATAGACGCATTCATTAACAAAAGTTTGAAGCTCGTCTTCATTTTCAATAAAAATTTCGCTGTAATCGTTAAATATAATTGTAATTGGAAAAACAAAATCTAAAATATCTTCATCAATTACTACGTCACTTAACATATCTTCAAGCGCTTCTAAATCGGCTTCTGTTTCAATTATAGTCGTAATATCATTAACAACAACTGTTACTGGTAATTCTACAGAGAAGCAACTTGCACCATCTAAAATATCATCAGCAGCTCCAGAGTTTGCTGCCGTTCTTCCCATAAGATTTACCAAGGTAGAATTAGGTACAATGGCTTCTTGATCGTTTGGGTTTTCTATTTCATTAATCTCATCTTGACAAGATGTAAAACAAAAAAGGACAAAAAGTAAACTTATAACTATACTGTTGATTCTAAAACTCATAACTCAGATAAATTTAACGATTTATTATAGAACAGTTTAATTGTAAAAAGTCCTACTCTCAATTATTAAAAATTTATTTATAATTTGTGCAACCTATAAAAACCTATGAGCAAACCTTTACAAGATAATATTTGCGAGTCACAATTATTTGAGCGCTTGTATAATAAACATGCTAAAAATCTTCATGATTTTCTGTATTACAAGTTTGGACAACAATTGAATCCGCAAGATAAAGTGCAAGAAGCTTTCATTAAATTATGGCAAAATTGCGGCAAAATTACTCCTGACAAAGCAAAAAGCTATTTATTTACAACGGCAAATAACCTAATGCTCAATGCCGTAGCTCATCAAAAAGTAGTTTTAAAATATAATAAACAACCTCAAAAACACGCTACTAATGAAACACCTGAGTTTGTACTACAAGAAAAAGAATACCATCAAAAATTACAAAACGCAATAAATAATTTAACCGAAGCGCAACGCACCGCTTTTTTAATGAACCGAGTTGAAGGGAAACGTTTTAAAGAAATAGCAAAGCTTTTAGATATATCTGTAAAAGCCGTTGAAAAACGAATTTATGGAGCTTTAAAAAAGTTAAGAGAAGAAATTAACGAACTTTAAAACTAAAAAAGTAGGGATTTTTAAACCTAAGCTGTTATATACTTGAAATTACATTTATGAAACGAGAGGAACTCATAAAAAAATGGTTAGATCATAACCTAAATACTGAAGAGCTAAAAGCTTTTAAGCAGCTAGAAGATTATAATGATCTTATTAAAATGGATACTGCTTTAAAATCTTTTAAAGCACCCGAATTTGCTATAGATACATCTTACAAAACATTAAAGCAACATCTTAAACCTAAACCTACAAAAACGAAGCAATGGCTAAAACCACTGCTTAGAATTGCGGCTATTTTAGCCATAGGATTTAGTATTTACTATTACACTTCAACTCTAGACACTGAAGTTGGAACACTTATAGCACAACAAAGTACTATTGAGCTACCAGATAATTCTATTGTAGATTTAAATGCCAATTCTACAATCACTTTTAATAAGAGTCACTGGAGCAACAATAGAGAGGTAAAACTACAAGGTGAGGCCTTTTTTAAAGTTGCCAAAGGTCAAAAATTTGATGTTATTACTTCTGAAGGAGTAGTTAGCGTCTTAGGAACACAATTTAATGTAAAGCAACGTAAATCTTATTTTGAAGTAACTTGTTACGAAGGTTTAGTTGGTGTAACACATAAAGACAAAACGGTAAAATTAAAACCAGGCGACACTTTCCAGATTATAGATGGAAAATTACTAACAACTGAAAGAGAAAACACAACTCAACCACAATGGTTACAAGGCGAAAGCAGCTTTAACAGCATTCCTCTTAAACACGTCATTGCTGAGTTTGAAAATCAATACAAACAGAAAATAATTACAGAAAATATTGACACATCTCGTCTATTTACAGGAAGTTTTACTCATAATAATTTAGATTTAGCATTAAAGTCTGTTACAATACCATTAAATTTAAGCTACAGCAAATCAGAAAAATCTATTTTATTAAAGCGTGAATAAAAAATTACTTTGTTTAATTTTCTTTTTTTCATCTTTTACCTTTTACAACCTTGCCTATTGCCAAGAGTTAAAGGAAAAACAGACGCTTGCACAAATACTTTTAGAACTTGAAAAACAGTACGATGTTAAATTTTCTTTTGAAACCAAGACAATTGAAGGCATCTCAATCACTCCTTTACGCCATGGACTTTCTTTAACACAAGCTGTTAACCAACTAAAACTTGACACCAACCTTAATTTTGAAATTCTAAGTAATCGTTTTATTGCTATTACACCGCAAAAAGTCACTGAAGCACAAAACAGTATTCAGCACCTAGAAGAGGTTGTTGTTACGAATTATCTAACTAAAGGTATTTCTAAAACAAACAACGGAACCATTGAGGCAGACACCAAAGCCTTTCAAATTTTACCCGGATTGATTGAACCAGATGTATTACAAATAGTACAAAACTTACCAGGAATAATTAGTGTAGACGAACGCATTTCTAATATCAATGTTCGTGGTGGTACAAACGATCAAAATCTTATTTTATACGAAGGAATAAGAATGTATCAAACAGGTCATTTTTTTGGGTTAATATCTACTTTCAATCCTTATTTATCTAATGATGTTACAGTTTCTAAAAACGGAACTAGCGCCAAATTTGGCAATGCTGTTTCTAGTACTATTGCGATTCAAAACACAGACAATTTAAGCAAAAAAACAAGTGGTGGAATTGGAGGCAACCTGCTAAGCGTTGATGGATTTGCAAAAATCCCATTATCTAAAAAAACAGAATTACAATTAGCCGCTAGACGTTCTTATACAGATTTTATAGTTTCAAAAACTTATGACTCCTATTTTGACCGTATTTTTTCAGACTCAGAATTAAATACTTCAAATGCTATTAATACACAATTGGCATTAGACGAGCGTTTTATTTTTTATGATTTTAATGCTAAATTTTTATATAACATCAACGACTCCTCTAAGTTACGCGTTAATGTCATGAACATGTATAACAACTTAGATTACAAACAGGTATACACAACAACAAATAACGATTTCCAAGAGACAAAAAGTGAATTAAACCAAATAAGTTTTGGAACAAGTGCTACCTATTCTAAACGATTAAAGGATGGAACAAATCTTTCTGCTCAAGCTTATTATTCTAATTATGATTTAGATGCTACAAATAACAATATTTCTAACAATCAATTCTTAAAGCAAGAAAATAAAGTTGAAGATTATGGTTTACGGTTTGATATTTCAAAAGTATTAAGCCCTTCCTTAAAAATAAATTTGGGCTATCAGTTTAACGAAGTTGGTGTTACTAATTTTGAAGATGTAACCAATCCTAATTTTACGAGTTTAACAAAAGAAATTATAAGAACACATGCCATATTTGGCGAAGTTGTACGCTATTCGCAATCTCGTAATACATATTTACGTTTAGGTTCAAGAATTAGTTACTTTGGGAAACTGCAAAAGCTTATTATTGAACCTCGGTTTGCATTCAACCAAAAACTATCGGACTATTTTAGGTTAGAAATATTAGGCGAATTAAAGAGTCAATCTATTACTCAGGTTATAGATTTACAGCAAGATTTTTTAGGCATAGAAAAAAGACGTTGGCAATTAGCAAATACGAATAACATTCCTTTAATTAAAAGCCAACAAGTATCAGCAGGTGTTAGCTATAACCAAAATAACTTATTAGTATCTCTAGAAGGGTATTACAAAAATGTAAATAACATTACCGCTCTTAGTCAAGGGTTTCAAAACCAGTTTCAGTTTACAAACGATATTGGTTCTTATACCGTAAAAGGTATTGATTTTTTAATTAACAAACGCTTTAATAATTTTAGCTCTTGGCTAAGTTATACCTTTAGTAAAAACGATTATCATTTTGAAAATCTAAATAATGGCAATTCTTTCTCAAACACGTTAGATTTGCAACATGTTGCCAACGCTTCTTTAACTTATAATATTGATAATTTTAAAATTGGCCTTGGACTTAATTGGCATTCAGGAAGGCCATACACAACACCTTCAACAACACAAGACAACAGTAACAATATTATAGAATACGCGTCTCCAAATAATGCACGTTTACCCGATTATTTTAGAACAGATATCTCTGTAATTTATAATTTTAAATTTTCAAAAGGTGTAAAAGCCGATATTGGAGCTTCTGTTTGGAACATCTTTAATCAAACCAACATTATCAATCGGTATTACACCTTTAATTCTGATGATTCTATGGTTGAAATTAATAATAGGTCTTTAAAATTTACACCAAATCTTAGTTTTAGAATCAATTTTTAGTTGTTTATTGTAACACCAACCAACCAGTTATTAATGCGCTTCAAAAATTATTTAAGCTTATCTTTAGCTATTACTATATTCTTTTTTCTTCAAAATTGTTTGGCCCAAACAACTACTACCACCCCTAAGACATCACTCTTTTTTACACCCGAAATTATTGTTGGAAAAACACAAGAAGCCAATACTGATTTCCCTAAAACCAAGCTACAAAAAAACGTATTTTTAAGTATTGGCCAATACAACTATAACTCTAATAAAGAATGGGCTGCGAGATTAAACTATCCTAAAACTGGTATTTCATTGGGTTATACAGATTTTGGTAATTCTACCAAAGTTGGGCATGCTTATAGTATATTGCCATTTATTGAATTTTCAATATTAAAAAAACAAATAAACGGTTTAAACCTCCAAATAGGTTTTGGTAGTTCTTATATGGACACTCAATACGATATAATTACCAATGCATTTAACAGAGCAATCACCACAAAAATTAACTGGTCGTTTAGATCTTTTTTCTATTACGATGTTTTTAAAACCCATGCTACAGACTGGCGATTTGGCTTGGGATACTTACACCATTCTAATGGCCATACGAACTTACCAAACCAAGGCTTAAATTCTTTTACGGCAAGTATTTCTGCTAAAATTGACAAAAACTCTAATAGTAATAACGATTTTAAAAAACCTACTTTCGCCTCTAAATCTCAAACGTATATGGCTTTTCGGTTGGGTTTAGGTCAAAATGTATTATCTGAAAAGTTTAATACCAAAAAAGAAGTTTTTACAGTTTCTGCTTCTGCTGGAAAAATCCTAAATAATACATTTAAATTTGGTGGTGGTTTTTATTACAGGTTCTATGAGCACTACTACGATTACATAAAAAACAATGAAGCTTTAATTGAAGAACAATTTCCTCACTTTAAAGATAACCCTTATGGTTACGCAACTAGTTTTGGGATTTTTGCAAGCTCTGAATTATTAATAGACCATATTGGTTTTGAATTTGATTTAGGTTTAAACATACACAAACCTTTTTACAAAATAGATTGGCAACTTAACCAAGGGTTTACTTATGAAAACGCAAATGGAGAAACCATAGAAGTTTTAGGTGAATTAGATTGGTATTATGAAATAAAACGAACTATTTCTGCTAGAATGGGATTAAAATATTATTTATGGACAACCAACAAAGCTCCAAAGCACAATATTTTTCTTGGTGCACATATTAATGCAAATCTTGGTCAGGCAGATTTCACAGAATTAAGCTGTGGTTATGTATACCGTTTTAATTTAAAAGAGAAATCCATATAGTAAGAATTAATAGTGATTTTAGATTTTAATAACGTCCTCTTATAGCATTAAATAAATGCTTATTCTAAATCTACTTATATAACGCATTTATAGTTGTGCTTAGCTACTCTTCCTTTTTTTATCCTGTTTTTCTTTTTCGATATTCTTTTTAATTTTAGCTATCGCAGACTCTATAGACTTATCTGGTTCTATTAGATTATATTTTCCCCAAAAATTAGGATCTGAAAACCCAGAAATCGCGTCAGTAATAACCATAGTTGGTTTTAATCTATCCTTAATTTTAATTCTTTTATCAGTAGAATTAACTTCCCAATCTGTTACAGCCATTTCACTAGCCAAAGTATAAACCTTATTAAATAACTGCTTCTTTTTATTAATTTTAAATTTCAGATTCAAATTAGAATAATTGTAATACCATGTTTTACCATTAACTTTATATGCCACTTTATAACTTGCTTCTAAAGGGTAAACAACAATATCCTTAGGCTTTTTTTTAACTAATAAATTTTTGGTTCTTTTTTTATCACTTAAATCTAAAGCATAGTCTGCACCTGCCAAAGCCAATAATTCTACATCTATAAATAATTTACCAATATAGTTTACTCCAACAACGTTAGCCTTTGGAATAAAATTTACCACATAAACTGCTCTATTATTTATAACTGAAGGCTCATCAAAAGAGAAATTATATATTTTAATACTTTCTTCTGTAAAAATATGTTCAGGATACTTCATAATATCTAAATACAATGCCGAAAATGGACCGCCTTGTAACTTTACAGAAACGGTATCTAAACGTTTATAATCTGTACTTTTTCTTGCTTTACTTAGCTGAATAGCATCCCGAAGAGATGAGGAATTGGGCTGTTTAAGAATATTAACAACCGCTTCAGTTAATGATACATTTCTATTACGACGCTTAATAGTTTCACGATAAAAAGCTGTCATAAACAAAGACTGATCGTCTAAGTGTTGCATTTTATCTCGAAACACTTTTTGTACTAAACTTTCAGCATTTTTAAATGCAGAAATACTAACAGCAGATAATTCGGTTACAGCGACATATAATTTTATAACATTATCTGCTTTGGCCAATTGAGATAACGGAACGCTGTAAGTATCATAACCTAATAATGAAATCGTCACTTTAGAATCTAAGTAATCGCTAGCAACTTTTATTACAAACTCGCCTTCAGAATTTGTAATGGTACCAATATTGGTTTCATTGATATTTAAGCTAACTGCTTCTAAAGCTTTATTAGAACGCCCATCAATAATTTTACCACTATATTCTGTAAAAACAGCTTGAGCATTTAACGAAAACACCACTAAAACCATTAACAAAAACGTAATGGTATAGCGTTTTAAAGTGTGACATTTTTCCATAGCAGTAGTTTAAAGAACAATTGAGCTCTTACTAAATTACGAAAAAATACACAAATCACTCTCTTACAAAGTGTTAAACCTCACGAGAAATAATTACAAAAAAAATACAGATAGAAACGGCGTCTATTTAAAATAAGCTCTAAAACAAGTTCAGAATAACACATTTCATATGATAAAAATTAGATATTATCTAAACTTACATACGTTCTGGTACCTCAATTCCTAAAACTTGAAATGCATTTTTAATTGTCTGACTTACCGATTTAGACAATGCTACTCTAAAGCTTTTTTCTTCTTCTGTATCTGCACCTAGAATAGATACATTTTGATAAAATGAATTAAAATCTTTTACCAAATCATAAGTGTAGTTTGCAATTAACGCAGGGCTATGCTGCTCTGCTGCATTTTGAATGACTTCAGGAAATAACTCTAACTGTTTGATAAGTTGTTTTTCTTTGTCGTGAAGCACTATGTTAGCATTATCAAGATCACTAAGCGAAGCTGTAGTAGCCTTTCTTAATATAGACTGAATCCTTGCATAGGTATATTGAATAAAAGGCCCTGTATTACCTTGAAAATCGATAGACTCTTTTGGGTCAAATAAAATTCGTTTTTTAGGATCTACTTTTAAGATGTAATATTTTAATGCTCCTAAACCAATGGTTTTGTAGAGTGCTTTTTTCTCTTCTTCCGAGTAATCTTCAAGCTTACCTAATTCTTTAGAAATTTCTTCAGCGGTATCTGCCATTTCTTGAATTAAATCATCTGCATCTACAACCGTTCCTTCTCTACTCTTCATTTTTCCGCTTGGTAAATCTACCATACCATAACTTAAATGGAATAGATTTTTAGCCCAATCGAAGCCTAATTTTTTTAAGATTAAAAATAAAACTTTAAAGTGGTAATCCTGCTCGTTACCAACCGTATAAACCATACCTCCAACATCTGGGTAATCTTTTATACGTTGAATCGCTGTACCAATATCTTGAGTCATGTAAACTGCAGTTCCATCGCTACGTAATACAATTTTTTCGTCTAAACCATCTTCGGTTAAATCGCACCAAACAGATCCATCTGCTTTCTTAGTAAAGACTCCTGTTTTTAAACCTTCGGCAACAAACTCTTTCCCTAATAAATAGGTATTACTTTCGTAATAATAAGCATCAAAATCTACTCCTATATTTTTATAAGTCACATCAAAACCATCATAAACCCATTGGTTCATTTTTTTCCAGAGTGCTACAACATCCTTATCTCCAGCTTCCCATTTAATAAGCATTTCTTGTGCTTCTAATAATAATGGAGCGTTCTTTTTAGCCTCTTCTTCAGACTGACCTTGGGCTACTAATTCTGAAATTTCAGATTTATAAACCTGATCAAACTTTACGTAATAATTACCAACCAATTTATCTCCTTTCAAGTCTTTAGTAGGAGTTTCACCTTGACCAAATTTTTGATAAGCCAACATACTTTTGCAAATATGAATACCTCTATCGTTAATAATCTGCGTTTTATAAACGTTCTTACCAGAAGCTTTTAAAATTTCAGCAACACTATAACCTAAAAGCACATTTCTTACGTGGCCTAAATGCAATGGTTTATTGGTATTTGGCGAAGAATACTCTACCATTACGGCTTTGTCTTCTTTTACCTCAACAAACCCAAACGTGTTATCGTCCTTTATAGACTGAAAGAAATCGAGGTAATATGCATCATCAATTTCAATGTTTAAAAAGCCTTTAACAACATTAAATCCTCTAACCAAATCCACATTATCGAGTAAATACTGACCAACTTGCTCACCAATTACAGCAGGATTTCCTTTTACTACACGCAACATCGGAAATACAACAACCGTAATATCTCCAGCAAACTCTTTGCGAGTCGCTTGAAATTCTACCGATTCTAATTCTGATTCAAACAATGCTTTAACAGCTGCTTTTACATGTAATTCTAAAGTTTCTTGAAGCTTCATCTTATCTTTATCTTTTGGCATTTTAAACGCTTGCAAATATAGAAGTTTTATTGTTTTATTTAAGATTCTAAATAGACATAATTACAGAACATTAAAGCTACAACGATATAAAAACCACCCTCCACTAACTACCTAAAAAAGAGACCACTAAACCAATCATGCATTTCGTCGATGAAACAGTAATACTCCCAAGATTTGTGCCGTTGGTCGATAAGTGATTTTTTAACAAAACTATATTGTACATTTCATCTAATTTATTCGTATTAAAACCTAATTATTAGCATATTTGTAATCATAATAGCACTTTTGGTAGGCTATTAATCAATGTCCCAAACATTAATGAGGCTTAATAATCAAACATTAACCATGTTGTTATTGTTTTGTGTTAACTTACTTTTTTATCCCTCTCTAAAAGTTATTCGCACCAAAACAGCGCAATACGTTATAAAGCTATTTTAAGATGAAACAGTTACTATTTTTAGCTGTTTGTCTTATGTCTTTATCTGTATTTTCTCAAAATGAAAAAATAGATGAACTGACAGTACAAATAGCCTTTAAAAAACCAGACTCTACAAAGGTGGACATGTCTCTGGTGCTCATTAACGAACTCTATAAAAAAGCAGATTACAACAAAGCTTTACTTTATGTTAATAAAACTTCTAAACTATCTGAGGAGCTTAATTACATAAAAGGTCTAGCAGAAAGCAGCTACTATAGAGCTTTAATCTATACCGAACGCAACGACTACTTGAATGCTATAGATAATTATAAGAAATCTAGAGATTTATACTTAAAAATTAGTGATACGCTTGGCGTAGCTAGAGTGAGCAATAGCATTGGTCTTATTGAAATTAAACGAGGTAATTATGCGATTGGATTACAGAACTCTTTATCTGCAATAAATATTTTTGAAAAGCAATACCTTAAAGATGAATTGAGTACTGCTTATAATAATTTAGCTGAAGCTTATTTTAAAACTAATCAAATTGATAAAGCTATAGAGTTTAACTACAAAGCTTTAGACGTTAGAAAGCAACTTAATGACACGGAAGGCATTAAAATTTCTACAAAAAATATCGCCGAATTATACTCGTTATTGAAAGAACACCGTAAAGCAATTGAATATTACGAAAAGGTATTAGACATTTTAAACCCTAAAACCGATCAGAATTTGCGAGGTGAAATTCTACCAAAATTAGGTAGTGAATATTTACGCTTTAAAGAATATGATAAAGCTTCTAAATATTTAGTAGAAGGTTTAAAATACAATAGAAAACAAGACAATAAAGAAGGACTTTTAAGAGCTTTAAATGCTATTGGGAACTTAAATCTTCAGAATAGAAAGGTAAAATTAGCAGAAAAGCAATTGAATGAAGCCTATGCTATTGCTCAAAAAATTGACAACAAAAAAGAGCTTTTAGAGAACTACAAACTTCATATTGCGTTAGATTCTACACGTGGTTATTTTCAAAATGCATTCTTTTGGCAGAATAAATTCTACGACTTAAAGGATTCGCTGTCTAAAGTAGACCAACCTGTATTCCCTACAGATATAAGTCCAATTGATCTTATTAAAACTGAAAACACCTCAGAAAATGACACTGTTACAGTTAAGGAAAACGAATTACCAGAAACCAAAGATTCTTGGCAGAATAATTCATTTTTACTGTATGCATTAATTGCGCTTTCAACTGTGTTATTGATACTTTTAATTTACAGTCTATCAAAAACAAAGTACCATAAAGACAATTTAAAAAAAGAAAAAGAAAAATTAACTCAGGAACAGGTTAGAACAGATGCCATCTTAGAACAAACACATCATTTAGAAGAAGTTAACCAAGTAAAAGACAAGCTTTTCTCTATTGTTTCTCACGATTTAAAAGATTCTATTTCTTCTATAAAAGCCTTTTTAGATTTACTAAAAGAAGACAGTATTTCTAAAGATGAATTTTATGAATTAATTCCAGAATTAAGTGAAAACGCGAATAATGCATCGTCACTTTTATTTAATTTATTAAACTGGTCTAAATCACAAATGCAGAATTTAGAACCAAAACCTGAGCTATTTAATATTCAAGATGTATTTCAGACTAAAATTGCCTTAGTTGAGCAAAAAGTTGAAGACAAACGCATTGTATTAATTGATGAGTCACAACGCGATTTTGTTTATGCAGATCGTAGTATGATAGAAATTGTTATTCAGAATTTAATTACAAACGCTGTTAAGTTTAGCAGAATAGGAGATGTAATTACGATTTCTAATGTAGATGCTAATGGTAAATCTTTAATCTGTGTAGAAGATTCTGGTGTTGGTATTGCCAAAGAGAATATTGACAAGTTATTTGCTGCACATAAAAACTTTACAACGGCAGGTACAAAAAACGAAAAAGGTACAGGTTTAGGATTAACTATTGCTAAAGATCTAGTGGAACTTAATAACGGTAGAATTTGGGTAGAAAGCACAGAAAATGTTGGTAGTAAATTCTTTGTCGAACTTCCTAAATCAGAAGCTAAGGCTTAATTTATTTTATCTATATTTAGCTTCTAAATTGAGGCTTTATGAAACATTTACTCCCTATTATTATCCTTTTATCTTTTTTCTACAATTGTAAAAACGAATCCAAATCCGAAATTAAAGAAGACAAGGAACTCAAAGAATTGTTTGCTTTGATGCAAGGTTCTTTTAATTCTGAAATTCAAGCCCAAATTGATTCTTCCTATTACAATATAGCATTACACATGTATCCTATTTGGGAAGATAAAGGAAACTTTCTATACGTAGAACAAGCTCTAAACAACAGACAGAACAAACCTTATCGCCAACGTATATACGAAGTAACAAGAGCTTCAGATAGTACATTCAGCTCTGCTATTTACGCGTTAAATGTAGACTCTCTTTGGATTGGCAAATGGAAAAACCCTAAAGCTTTTGACGCTATATCTTTAAATGATATTGCTTTAAAAGAAGGCTGTGAGGTTATCTTAAAACGCACAAAGCCAAATCAATTTATAGGTAAAACAGGAGATACCACATGTGTTAGCACAATGCGTGGAGCCTCATTTGCAAGAAGTGAAGTTGAAATTTTAGAAGACAAAATTATTTCTTGGGATCGTGGTTTTGATGCCAACGGAAACTATGTCTGGGGAGCAGAAAAAGCAGGTTATATTTTTAATAAAATAGACTAGCTTAAAACTCAGAATAACAAATTTCAAAAAAACGTTACCTTACTAAACATTAAAAAGAAGCACTAACAACCAAAAATGCTTAAAACCTTATGCTTTAGGTAAAAAGACCTCTGCCATCATACAGCGTGCACTTCCGCCACCACAGGTTTCAATTGTTTCTAAAGAACTCGATATAATAGGACAATGCTTTTCTATACTAGCAATCTGAGATTTCGTTAAACTTTTATGCGCAGCTTCACTCATAACCAAATAGCGTTGCTCATTTTCACCTCTAAGCTGCAACATATTACCCGCA
>Ga0193954_1000197_pt1 | contig 36474 bp, 26 predicted proteins | sample BB_5_MG_FD_140340 | JGI IMG/M metagenome (GOLD analysis project Ga0193954, IMG submission 140340) | Microbial mat bacterial communities from the Broadkill River, Lewes, Delaware, United States - BB_5_MG | ecosystem: Environmental > Aquatic > Freshwater > River > Microbial mats | place: USA...
ACCAAATCCACCACCTGTCATTCTTGAACCGATAGTTCCCTCAATTTTTCTGGCAGCCTCAACCATACTGTCTAACTCAAAACCTGTCACTTCGTAATCATCACGCAAAGAATCATGAGATTCATTCATTAACTGTCCAAACTCTTCCAATTTTCCTTGTTTTAAATTTTCAACAGCTTTCATCGTACGCTCTATTTCCGTAACAACATGACGAGCTCTTTTCCTAACAGTTTCACTTATAATTTTATCAGAAAATAAGTTGAATTCGGCTGGGTTTAATTCTCCCAGTAATGCAATTTTTTTGGAGGGCTTAATTGCCTCAACTGCAACACGACATTCCTCAACTCGTTCATTGTATTTTCCTTCATCTAAACTGTGTGGGCTATTGGTATTCCCAATCACAATTTTTACTCCTTCCAATTTTATCGGCACCAATTCATATTCTAAATTATTGCAATTCAAATATATTGCATGATCCTTTTTTCCAATACCTGAAGCAAACTGATCCATAATGCCACACATAACTCCGGCATATTCATGCTCAGCTTTTTGACTATAACGTACAATATCAATTTGAGTTTTTCCAAAATTATATTCCTGATTAATCGCCACTCCCGTAGCAACTTCGAGTGATGCGGAAGAGGATAATCCTGCACCATTTGGCACATTACCCCAAAATAAAATATCCGCTCCGTTTTTTAGATCTCCATCATTCTTAACAAACTGAGCTATAACTCCAATAACGTAATTTACCCAATTGCCTTTTGGAAAAGCTTTTGTTATCGAATCTAAATTTATTTTATAAGTCTTATCTTGATTCAATGAACGAAATTGAAAATAATCATTTTGGGTTTTTCTGATCAGACAATAAGTTCCAAATGATAGTGCACAAGGGAATACAAAACCACCATTATAATCGGTATGTTCTCCTATTAAATTAACCCTACCAGGAGAAAAATATACATGACAATCCCCTTCATCATAAAACTTAATAAACTCTACTTTCAATTGATCAACATTCATATTCTCTTGAATCTTACTGGTTGGTACTGGTCGGTAAAGTTATTTGCTTTTATTTAATTTACAAACAAAAGATTGTATTTAATTCTCTTTAAAGTTGATCTAATTAAAGTGAGTTTCTTCTTATTAGTTGAGATTTATTCTCAATTAAACCAGATTTAGAATGCAGTATCATATCTGCTAATATTTGTCCCATTTCCTTAAAATCAGTACTTATGGTGGTTATGCCTTCAGCGACAACTTCTTTTAAGGGAGTATCATTATATGAAATAATGCCAAAATCTTTTCCTATTGATAAATTTTCCTTTTTAGCATCCTTTACTAAACTCACCAAATCCAAATCGCTAGGAACAATATATGCTTCGTATTTTTTAATTGATCTGCCTTCTAATTTTTCAATGACTTCGAACTCCCATTGCTCTTTATGCTTGCATGCAAATTTCTTGAATCCTTTCATCTGTCCAACTGGTTCCTTTCCACCTGGATAAACGAAGAATACCTTCTTATATTTTTTAAGTAAATCGATTCCTGATTCCAATGCAGAATAAACATCTTTTTCAAAATTCTGGAATACTGCAGGATAATATTTTTTTAATGTTGGATTAGTTTGATCAAGTATGTAAACTTTATCCTGAGGTAAATTTTTTAAAACATTATAGGCATCATTAAATTTTGCAGGCATTATTATATATGAGGTATATTTGCCATTATTATTGTCTATCAATTCCTTAAATACCGTACGGTTAAAATGATGGAAATAAATATCTACAATAGCACCGCCTTTAAGATGTTCAATAAATGAGTTGTATAATATCTCTTTAAACACATTAAACTCTTCAAATAACAGAAATATTTTGTGCTTGAATTGTGTTGCAGTACTCTCTAAATAATATCCTTTTCCTGGAATTGATGATACTATTCCCCTTGCTTTTAACTCGTTAAAAGCAACCAAAACTGTATCTCGGGATAAGCTAAACTCTTTACAAATAGAATTAATTGAAGGTAAGCGGTCACCTATTGATATTTCACCTTTTTCAATAGATTGAAATAAAGAATTTATAAGCTGTTTATATTTTGGAGTTCCTGATTCTTCGGAAACTTTAAAAATTTTAGAGGGCATGTTATTTGTATTTTTGTGTATATGTAGCAAATACAAATACAAATATAATACATTCCGACTGATACCAACCAGTTGGTGTTCAAATATTATTAATTTAAGCAGATTTTAAATATCGTTAAATAGGCATTCTAGATTGAATAGTGTCTCGTAAGTCGTTTAAATTAATATTAAAGTTTTCCAAATAAAAATCTTTAACCATTTGTAATTTCTGGCGAATCAACTCTCTTCCATTGTTTAAATCAGTACAAAAAACTTCATCTGCAAAAATAGAACAGTCTGAATCTATTAGATACAATGAATTAAATGTCTCCTCATCCTGAACTAAAAAACGGGATACTAATTCGGAAAAATCCTCATATTCGTTACTTGTACCGTAGGCAGATACCATTCCTCTTATTATAGCATCAGAAAGTGAAACGCCATTATTCCACCCTTGCCCTAAATATCCATTGCTCGAAACTGTATTAAATCCAGAAGGTATTCCATGATTTTGATGTACAATATGGTTAAATTCATGATGCATGGTTATTAATTGTTCCTCGATCCACATTCTATCTGACATATCCAGTGCATTAAGATTTAGAAGGCTCACTCGTGTACCTCCATCCGCAAAACCAGCAAGGCGAGCTCCATCATCATTGTATATGTACGATCCAATATAAATTATCTCTTTTGGAATCAAACGCTTAATAAAAGCTTCGCTGTCATCCGATAAAACAATAAAAGGCTGGATCCATAAATTTTCAATCAATTGTGTAACAGGAATTACCAGATCTTCATCAATAGCAGATGCCAATTGTCCCTTCTGTAAAAAACGATCATCCCACCTCCATCTTATTGCTGCACCATATTTATCAAGCATATTCTCTCTAATATAAACATCATTGCGATGATCAGAAGGAGTAATTACTGGTGGAAAATAATCCACATCATCACTTGAACTGCACGCCGAAAAAGTCAGGATACCAATCGTCATTAAGATAGATAATATTTCTTTTTTAAATTTCTTCATATCATCTAGGATTTGGGGTAATGCCATTAGTTATAGCCTTCTGAGGTATTTGTACTGCAGTCTTATTATCATTAGCGGCTAAGTGAAAGCTTTCTTCATTTAGGGTCGTATGTTGAACCGATAATGCGAATCTTTTAATATCAAACCATCTCAAACCTTCATCTAAAAACTCTTTTCTTCTCTCATCAATTAAGAAAGAAATCATAGCCTCCTTCGCATCTTCCTTCGAATAAAATTTTTTAATGCTATCCAATACCAGAATTCCACCACTTTCATATCTTTTTTCCGCCAATACATGATAATCATCAAGAGCCTTAGTATAATTCCCTTCCATTATCATACATTCCATTCGATTTAGAATAACCTCTTCGCCTCTTAGTTCTGTCTGTATAAAATATGGATATCCAGTGTTTGATGTGGTATATTGAAAGAGTTCATCATATTTAGGGGAAAACACTGCATAAGTACCTAAATTCCAACGTTGATCTCTATTATCAAATTCCTTTTGAATATTATTTGAAAAAATTTCTGTGAATTTATCTGCATCACTTCTATATCCATAATTTGCGCGAGCATAAAATGATTCCTTCCTAATAAGCAATATATTACTCAATTCATCGGGAGATGAAAATTTAGATGCCATAGAACTAAATGAAGTCCCTTGATAAATTTGATTTAAGTCTCGTACATATGCAGGATTTGCCGAACCTGAACCTAAAATTTTATCACAATAGAATTTACATTTATCATATTCTTGCTTAAACAGATAAAATCTCGCAGCAAATGCATAAGCAGCCTCTCGTGTAAAATGATATTTCTTAGAACCTGCAAAATAATCATCAGATAATAATTTCAAGCCATCCTTAATATCTCTTTCAATAAGATCGTAAACCTCTTGTACCGATAATCGAGTATATTTTTTAAATAACTCATCTTCCACCTCATCACTAAATGGTATTCCCAAGTCGTTATTTGAGGTTTTAAGATTATAATGTTTGGCAAACACATTAACCAATAGAAAATGTGAATAAGCTCTTGCAATTAAAGCCTCTCCCTTAATTGCTTTTCTCAAGTTATCATCACCTTCAACCTTATCAATAACACTTAAACCTTCATTTGTATGGGCTATTGCATAATAGGCCTGTTCCCAAAAAAAAGTTGACGATTCCTGAGATTCATATGAATCTATGGGATCCCACAGATAGGCTTCTGTCATATATTCTTTTTGAGCATTATTCTCAATAGGTCCCACATTGTCAGTCATCCACTCTACAAAAAGAAAAGTTGCCTGATGATAAGCACTTGCCACTAGCTCTGCAACATCTTCTACAGTTTTTATTTCTTGTCTATCATCAGGATTATCATCCAGAAAGCTGTCACAGCCTACTGTAAACAAAAAACTAAAAATCAATAATAGAATAGAATATCTCATATCAGATAATTTAGAAATTCAAATTTACTGAAAAAGTATAAGTACGAGCCATTGGCAATGAAATTCCTCCTGACTGAAAATATTCAGGATCAATACCATTCAATTTACTATCAGAATATAGTAACGCTAAATTATAAGCCTGAAATTTAACATTTGCTGAGTTAATAAATGTGTTTCTAAGCCACTGCTGAGGAAGTCTAAAGTCAACATTTACATTTTTCAAACGAATAAATCCACCATCAGCAACTCTCACATCACTTTTGTTATACAATTGATATGGGTTTAAGCCAGCATCATTTAATTGGTCAGATAATTGTCTGCTCAGAATAGCTGGAATATTTGTTATGGTCTCATCTCCTGAATTTTTCCATCTATTCCTTAATCCTGCCGGTAAACTTGAGTGATCATTATATCTACTACTATAAGCATCCTCTAATCTAATTTTATTTCCGTAGCGATAATGAATTCCTATTGATAAGGAGAGGTTTCCATAATTAAAAGTGTTTCTTAAACCTCCAAAACCTCTTGGAGATGTTGGACCTTCGTATTTAATGTATTTTAATATATCTAATCTTTTCTGAAGGTTTATTTTTTGAATTAATTCACCATTAGGTCCATAAAACTGCGGAACTCCATTACCATCAAGCCCAGCAAAAGGAATGGAAAACAAACTCCCTGCGGAATATCCTTTTAGGTTAGTTCCTAAAGCTTGAACCGCATCGGCAATTCTAGGTTCATCAGCATACTTTGTAATTTTATCTTTATTATAACTAAACGTAAAATTTGTATGCCAGGAAAACTTACCTGCATTAATATTTACAGAATTTAAAGTTGCTTCAAAACCATTTATCCTCATTTCTCCAATATTGCCATATTTTTGACTGATTCCTCCGACACCACTAGTAGTAACAAAGCCCAAAAGGTCCTTAGAGTATCTTCTATAATATTCAAAATCAGCAAATAATCTATTATCAAACAAGCCTAATTCTATTCCTAAGTTAAGTTCGTATAACTTTTCCCATGTAAGATCGTTATTAGCTAAACTCTCAATGTAAAGTACTGTTTCACGATCATCAGCCGTTGGTCTTGGCGGTTCAATTCCTCTTAAAACCATAGCGGTACTTGCTCCGGCACCATTATCACCAGATAATCCGTAGGTAGCTTTAATTTTTAGTAAATCAATAAATTGAAACTTTTCCATAAATTTTTCGCCATGTAGATTCCAGGCGGCGCTAACATTCCAGGTAGGCAAGTATCTGGATTTTACTAATTTGCCCTGTCGATTATCGCCATCATAACGAAATGTAGTATTCAGAATGTATTTTCCTTTATACGAATATGCACCACTAATAAAAGCTCCAAAAAATCTATATCTATTATCCGTTTTATAAAAATAATTCAAATTTCTAGACTCTAAATAACGCAAAAAATTAGGGTCACTAACAACTATACCTCCCTTTTCATATAGATATCCCCATCCTTCATTATAATTTTCCGATCGATCTGTATATCTCACCTCTTGCCCAACCAAAAGATTGATTATGTGTTGATTATAAACAGGTTTCCATTCTATGATATTTCTCATAAAATAGCTAGTCAAACTATTTTTAGTCGTATTAAAGAATCCACCTTGTGGTAATACTGTATAAGGATCTTTCTCAGGTGATTTTGGGTCATCAAACAGGTATACATTATTATTTACAAAAAGAGGATTATCGGCACGATAAGCTTCAGCTTGATTAGATGTTTCATGAATTTTTTGTTCTCTTAAGGTGTTCACCCATCTCCCTTGAAACTTGGAAGTAATTTTTAGTTCTGAAGTTATATCATATTTTAAATCTCCTTGAAATAAAAGATCTTTAACATCAATATTTACATAGTTATGATTTAATTCATATAGTATATTAAATGGTGCATAATCGCTTCTAAAATATTCTAAGCTTCCATCATCATTATAAGGACGAATACTCCTACTTGTGTAGATCGCATAATTGAAAGGGTTGATATCAAAATTACGTTCATAAATTCCAGTAATTGGTTCAAATTTTCTATCCTTAGAGCCTGGTAGCCTTTGATCTCTAATATTTCCAGACAATTGAAAACCTAGCTTAAACCTTTCTGATAAATCAAACTCACCTTTTAGTGATGCGGTGTAATTCTTTACATTATCCGAAACGGTTTGACCATTATCATTATAGAAACCTATTGAAGTATAAAATCGTGAATAATCTGATCCACTGGTGATACTCAACGAATGCTGCTGAGATATGGAATTTCGAAACAAAACATCAAACCAATCTGTATTAGAATTCGCATATTTAGAAAGGTATTCATAATTCAAGCCTCCATCTGTCCCCCAATTCAATTCATTATTCGAAATTAAATAAAACATTTTACTCAATGCTCCATGATGAGAAGCACTTGCAGCTGTAGAAATATCAATCCAATCTTTTTCGTATAGCTCTTCATAAACGCGCATTTCCTCATCCGATTTAAGTATATCAAATTGAGAATAGCTCGGCTTTTTCTTAATGCTTAAACTACTAAAATATGAAACACTGGGTCTACCTGCTTTTCCTTTCTTTGTAGTAATAACCACAACCCCATTCATTGCTCTGGCTCCATAAAGCGCAGTAGCCGAGGCATCTTTTAGTATCTGGTAAGATTCTATATCGTTAGGATTTAATCCGGCTAATCCTGAACTTAAAACTGTGGAAAGGTTACCTGAAGTAAGAGCATCATTAGTTAGCTCTACAATATCTTCGAGAACTACTCCATCAACTACCCAAAGGGGTTTATTACTTCCATTTACTGATGCACTTCCTCTAATGCGAACTACAGGAGCTGTTCCAAAAGTTCCAGATATATTGTCTACCTGAACTCCTGCAACCTGAGCCTGTAAATATCTGCTGACATTAGGCAGACCTTTTAGTTCTATATTTTTATGAATGAGTTTAGAAGCTGAGCCTGTAAACAATCTTCTGTCAATTTTCTGAAAACCTGTTGTTACAACAACTTCCTGTAGTTTTTCATCCGAAAGTTCCAGAACCACATTTAATTTTTGCTTTTTATCAGCACAGACTTCTTTGGTTTTCAATCCAATAAATGAAAACACCAAATATACATTGGAAGTATCCTGATAACTTATAAAATAGTTACCATTAATATCTGACGAAGTTCCGAAATTTGTTCCTTTAACCAGAACAGAAACTCCAGGCAATCCAACACCATTGCTATCAGTAATGTTACCTTTAAGGTTTTTAAAATTTTGAATGGAATTTAAATCGGATTTTGATGGATTTTGGATAGGTTTAATAATAATAAGATGCCCTCTTATTTCATAAGTTAACTTATTAATTATAAGGCACTCATTTAAAATTTCCTTAATACTTTTAGGAGCTCCATTAAGATATAAACCCTTAACGTTTTTTATATCATCAACATTGTAAAGAAAAGTATAATTCGTTTTCTTTTTTATCTCAGTTAACACCTCAATCAATGTTGCCCCTTGTATGTTTAACTCCAGCTTCTCTTCCTGCGGCAGGGCATTTAAATCCTGATTGACAAAACACAATAACAGGGAAAAAAATAAGAGTTTATTTGCAAAAAACTCTTTTCTTTTGGGCATAAAAGACTATTTCCGATTTTTTTTCATAATTTTGGGTGTGATTTGGTTAGTATTACATTTTTGTAACGACGAAAATGTGTATTGGCTTTGTCCGGGGTTTGTGGCAGCAAATCCCGGTTTTTTTTTATATTTTATCAACTATTAAGTCTCTATTCTTAATGGTAAATTTTACTTTCTGTGTTAATTCTATTAATTCCAATATTTCATCAAGATCCTGATATTTATCTAAATCTCCCGTAAACCTTAACGATTTAAGTGATTCATCTGTAAACTTAACATCTACATCATACCATCTCGATAATCGTGTCATTATACTATCTAGAGATTCATTGTCAAACACAAACTTTCCATTCACCCAAGCTGTGTAAACTTGAGCATTTACCGTTTTCTTTTCAAATGTTCCTTTAGAATTGCTCAAAAGAATTTGTTCATTTGGTAAAAGTTGTTGATTAATGCCTAAAGATTCATCACTTACTTCAACTTTTCCCTCTACTAAAGTAGTAACAAAATCGCTTACATCTGTATAGGCATTTACATTAAATGAAGTTCCTAGAACTTTTACTTGAGTACCATTAACATCAACAACAAATGGATGACTCAAATTCTTAGCTACTTGAAAATAACCTTCTCCCTCTAACTCAACATTTCTTATTTTTGCTCCAAAATTGGCTGGATATCTTAATTTGGAATTCGCATTTAACCAAACCTGTGTCCCATCCATTAGTGTTAACTTATATTCTCCTCCTTTAGGAATGATAATCGTATTATAAGTTAATTCTCCATCAGTATTATAAGCTCTTGAACTTTCATATACCAATCCAAATTGAGTGTTAGATATATCAACACCATCTTCTTTAAGCAAGATTTCCTCGTTAAGTTGATATTCCTTACCATTTCCTAAGATAAGTACTGCCTGATATTTACCAGGAACTATACTATCCGGAGTATTTAGAAAACTTTCCTCCTTTAAGTGGGAGAAGAAAAATGTAGTTCCCAAAGCTAATATCAATACAGCAGCAATGGCAGCTAAGTTAATTTGCAGTTTTCTGGTTTTTCTCTTATTTATCTTAGATTGAATTTTATCCCAAACATCCTCTTTATTCGTATTTTCTAATTTTGATTTACGAATAGAAAATTGCTTCTCTGGACTTTTAGAAAGTTCATAAAAAAGATTCTCATTCTCCACTTTCTCCTTCTTCCATTCCTCCAGGTATAGTTCCTCCTCTTTCGTTAAAAAACCTTCCAGTTTTTTAACGATTAATTCAGCCATTTTAAACCCCGAATGCAAATCTTTCTTCATATTCATCTTCTACTTAGATATTACAATAACAGTTCAAATTAATAAATGGGTGACAAGAAATAATAAATTTTATTATCTAATAGTGATGATCATCTATTTAAAGAAAATAAAGCATTGTAAATAAGTCTTTTAAGTTCTCTTTTAAAAATTTACTGGCTCTTTGTTTTTGAGTTTTTACTGTATTTATCGAAATACTTAAATCCTCTGCGATTTCAGCATTTTTCAACCCTTTTAAACTTAGCAAATAAATTAAACGTGCTGACTCTGGAAGTTTTTGAAGTGTCTCTGAAATTATCCTATTAACCTCTTCTTCAATTACATTATTTAGAAAATAGTCATGACTCAAAATATCTTTATCCGCTTGACTTTCATATTTTCGTGTAACTTTTTGATGATCTAAATAATTAATACAAGCATTTCTAACAGATTTGTATAGAAAAGCTTTTAGAGCAGCTTCGTGATAAAAAGAAGTTCTTTTTTCCCACACTTTTATAAAACTCTCTTGTACTAAATCTTCCACTGCATCCTGATTTGGAATAAACTTTAATCCAAATAAATATAAAGCATTATAATATTTATCATATAAATTCTTGAAGGCAGATTGATTTCCACTTCGGAATTTATTGATCGCTATGTCAGCAATTGTGGTCATTGAGTTAATAGGTTAATGGTCAGACAATATTATAAAATAATTTTTGAAATGCAATTAAAGACCACTTGTAAATATTAATATAGTTTAAACAACATATATCACTAACAACCTTATAAGCAGGATTATCTCTTTGTAATTTGATCATAAAAAAAGGGTGCCATATAGGCACCCTAAAATTGATTAAGTCAATAATTACAGACCTAGTTTCTTTTTAATGTTTTTAGGTATAGCATCTTTGTGTACCATAATAGCAACAGTTTTCAGTTTTACATATGCTTCACTCATGTTTAAGTATCCACCAAATTTATTACTATCGTCAGCCCAAGAGTTTTTTGTTTTATAGTATACAATTCCGTTCTGATCCTTTACGATACCCGTTAAATGCATTAAATGATCATCTGTAGTTTGAAAATTATTAAAAGTTTTTTGTCGAAGATCCTGATCAACCGTAGGTTCCAATTGTTTAGCCGGAGTTTTCTCAGTTTTATTTTCAACACCGTCTTCCCACTTTGCAATTTCAGAATTACTCATATCCGTTTCCTTCATAGCAGGTAATACTGCATATCCCTTACGGTGAGAAAATCCTTTTTCACTAACATCTCCATCCCAACATACCGAAAATCCGTTATTCAGAGCATTATTCATCACTTCCATTAACTCATCAATAGGCAAGTTGTAATACAAGTCGTCTGACCAATTATCAGGAATTTCCAAATTCATTTTTCCATAATATGGATGGTGATTATATGATGTTAATTCTACATAATCATCAGGATTAAATCCCATTTCTTCAGAAAATGATTGAGGAGTATATTCTTTCCCAACATAAGTGAATTTTTCAGTAAGTTTTCCCATATAAGTATCCAAAACACCACCAACAGATTCAAACCAAACTGGAGTAATTTTTTTATTCGGATTCTTAACAATTTCATCCATCATAGCTTTGGTAGATTTTACCATTTCTCTATGAATATGAAAATCGCTTCCATATTTATTTCCTTGATAAATACTCTCTGGTACAAATCCATGTGTCTTTACAACATTTAAAACATCATGGGCTTGTCCGCCCTCGCTATAGTTCCCCTTACCATGTAATCTAAAATAACGTTTTGCTTTTTGCGAATAAGCTTCGCGCACAATATACATCTCAGATAAATCAAGTTCTGGAGCACCCATGCGCAATAATTCTGTTTCTATATAAGACATTGTTGCAAAAGCCCAACAAGTTCCTGTACTTTGCTGATTTTTAACCGATGTTGTTTTAACCTCAGTAACTGTTGTAAATTTTTTCTCCTCAACAGATTTCTCTTGTGCTTGAGTATATGAAAATCCCCATAAGGATAGACACATACTTGTAATGATAATTTTTTTCATGAATTTTTATTAAAGGTTGTTGTTTAATTATCTTGAAGTTCCTTTTGTTTCTTTTTTGGCATTTTCTGAACTACTAAAGCATATGATTTATCAATCCATTCAATTAAAAGTGTATCCGTAATACTACCATCTACAATTACCGTGTTCCAATATTTCTTATTCATATGATATCCGGGTAATACCGATGAATACCTCTCTCTTAATTCTATTATAGATTCAGGATCTGATTTTACATTTATCCAAAGTTCTCCTGTAATATTGGTCAATAAAAACATCTTATCCAATACTTTAAAAACAAGTGTTTCTTCATCAAAGGGAAATCCTTCTGTAACTGCTTTCTTAGATAGACAATATAATCTCAACTCTTCAATGTTCATAACCTCAACACTTTTAGATTTAGTTTTCAATCAAGACGAACAAATATAATTAGTTTTACTGATTTCCTTAAACTATTAGTTCACTAGTGATTGATTTTCTCCACTAGCACCTCTACTAATACGAATTCACATTGTATTAAAGGGCTATTTTTAGTTATGAAATCATTAAAAATGAACCTAAGAATGCATGTTTTTATGAGTAGCAATCCAAATTTTGACAAAATGACTTCATATGAACACCAAAAAAAGTTATTGTCCTATCAACATAAAAATGAGTTCACTTACATATGCCTAAATAGACTCTTATGTTGATATTTTCCATTCATCACTAAACACGCTCAAACTGAGCTGTAATCAACAAAACCATGCTTATTTATACTGAAATAGAAGCAGTTTTACCATTGAACTAAAAAAATGATTTTTTTTTACTAACCTCAATTTCGTATATTTAATGAGCGGAAATTGCTTTATTTATAAACGTAGATTTCAATCATGAATCAAATAAGCTATAGTCAAAAATACAATTGGAAGGATAAAAGAATTCTAATTGTTGAAGACGAAGAAATAAACAATATGTTTTTCGACGCTGCTTTAAGCAGAACCGAATCGGAGTTGTTATGGGCAAAAAACGGAAAGGAAGCTGTAGATATTATAGAAGTATCAGATGATGTTGATGTAATACTTATGGATATTCGTTTGCCAATTATGGATGGCTGTGAAGCTACTCGTAGAATCAAAAAGAATCACAAGGAGATTCCTATAATCGCTCAAACTGCATATGCTCTTGAAGGAGATCGTGAACGAATTTTAGATGCTGGTTGCGATGATTATCTGGCTAAGCCTATTCGTTTCGAAGAATTACTTTCCACTATCGACAAATATCTTGCCGATTAATCCACTGGTGCTATAAAAGCATCCTCGATGTGTTCAATCTTGAATTTATTTCCTTGCTTAATCACACTAATCACATCGAATCTTACTTCTTGTTTAATTTCTCTTAAATCTACATAATCTTGAGTTGCTCTAACCAGAAACTTAATTTTAGCTAACGTTACGGCATCAGCTGGGTGTTCAAAATAATCGGTCGATCGCGACTTTACTTCAACCACAACCAAATATTCATCTTTTATTGCCACAATATCCAGCTCTTTCTTCTGGTAAATCCAGTTTCTATCTAATATCTGATAACCTTTCTCTAATAGAAATTTTGCAGCAATATCTTCTCCTTGTTTTCCCAGTTCGTTGTGGTTAGCCATACTTATTTCATTTATCGTTTATCCCAAACCAAATTCACTTGATCTCTTCCAACTTTCATTCTTAAGTATCTTCCCATCGGTAATGCCCAATTCTCATCAATATGACCAGCTGGAAAATCATATACAACAGGATAGGAATAATTTTCGACAGCTTCCTCTATTATTTCGTATGCAGATTTGCCAAAATTTGGGTCTCCTGCCTTCATATCACTCATGCCTCCGACAATTAATCCTTGTATTCCTGATAGCTTACCACCCATTTTCAAATTCAACATCATTCTATCCAAATGATACAATTGTTCCCCCACATCTTCAATAAACAAAATTTTTCCATGGGTTTCAAAATCCATAATTGTTCCTCTAAGACTATATAAAATAGATAAATTACCACCTATTAATTCACCTTCAGCATCTCCAATTCTATTGTATTCATGAGATTTAATTTCGTAATCCTCGATCTTGCCCATCAAAGTATTAATCATGCTATTAACCGATTTATTTTCTCCATGATCTGGAAAGTTAATTGGCATTGTCGAATGAAGACTTTCTACTTCAAGAATATTATTTAAATAAGTATGAAAAATTGTGATATCACTATAACCAACAATCCACTTTGGCTTACGAATAAACAAATCAAAATCGATATGTTCTAAAATCCTAACACTTCCATAACCTCCTCTTGCACATAAAATTGCTTTAATTTCAGGATCATTCAGCATCGATTGAAAATCATAAAGCCTATCAATATCTTTTCCTGCAAACTGATGATATTCATCAAAAACATGTTTACCCAACACAACTTTTAATCCTGCTGATTCTAATTTATTTACAGCAATCCCCACTTTATCGGGCTCAATTTTACCCGCAGGTGATACAATTCCAATTTTATCTCCTTTTTTCAGGGCAGCTGGCTGATACATATCTATTTAGTTTTTTTAAGAAGTAAGCTTAAATTAAGAATAAAATACAAAGGGATAACAAATTTTTTGGCAATTCTATCTTATCTTTGCGATCAATTCGGCTAAAACTTGATTTTATCCGAAAAGAATAACCAAAATTAACTTAGGAAGATTTGATCTCAAAGTAGAAAAGCATTTTCCTTTTGAAAAAATAGAATCTCAAATGAAAAAATTCAATAGAACGCTTGTAACTACAGCTTTGCCGTATGCTAACGGTCCTGTTCATGTCGGTCACTTAGCCGGCGTTTATGTTCCAGCAGATATCTACACCAGATACCTAAGAATGAAAGGTGAAGATGTTCTTTTAATTGGTGGTTCGGACGAGCACGGTGTACCAATTACTATTAAAGCAAAAAAGGAAGGAATAACTCCACAAGACGTTGTTGATAAATATCACAATATCATTAAAGATTCGTTTGAGAAATTTGGTATTTCTTTTGATGTTTACTCTCGTACAAGTTCAAAAACTCATGCCGAAACCGCTTCTGAATTTTTTAAAACATTGCATGAAAAAGGTGAGTTTATTGAAAAAACAAGTGAGCAATATTACGATGCTGATGCCAATCAGTTTTTAGCAGATAGATATATTACCGGAACTTGTCCTCATTGTAATAATGAAGGTGCTTATGGAGATCAGTGTGAAAGTTGTGGTACTTCTTTAAATGCAACGGATTTGATTAATCCTACATCATCGATTACAGGAAACAAGCCCGAATTAAAAGAAACCAAACATTGGTATTTACCTCTTGATAAGTATGAACCATACCTAAAGCAATGGATTCTTGAAGAGCATAAAGAGTGGAAGCCAAATGTTTACGGTCAATGTAAATCGTGGTTAGATAGCGGATTACATCCACGTGCGGTAACTCGTGATTTGGATTGGGGAGTTCCTGTACCTGTTGATGGTGGAGAAGGAAAAGTTCTTTACGTGTGGTTCGATGCTCCAATTGGATACATTTCGGCAACGAAAGAGCACACTCCTGATTGGGAGAAATATTGGAAAGCTGATGATTCTAAAATGGTTCATTTCATTGGAAAAGATAATATTGTATTCCACTGTATCATTTTCCCTTCGATGCTTAAAGCTGAAGGATCATACATTTTACCAGAAAATGTTCCTTCAAATGAGTTTTTAAATCTTGAAGGAGATAAGATTTCTACATCACGAAATTGGGCAGTATGGTTGCATGAGTATTTGGAAGAATTTCCAGAGAAACAAGATGTATTGAGATATGTTCTTACAGCAAATGCTCCGGAAACAAAAGATAATGATTTCACCTGGAAAGATTTTCAAGCTAGAAATAACAATGAACTAGTAGCAATTTTAGGAAACTTTGTGAATCGTGCATTGGTTCTTACGCACAAATACTATAAAGGAATAATTCCTGCTGCAGGTGAACTATCTGATTTCGATAAAGAAACTCTTGCTGAAATTCCTGTTCTTAAAGAAAAGGTTGAAAAGAACCTTGAGACCTATCATTTCCGCGAAGCTTTAAAAGAGGCGATGAATTTAGCTCGTTTAGGAAACAAATATTTAGCGGATACCGAACCTTGGAAAGTTGTTAAAACGGATGAAGAGAGAGTTAAAACAATTATGAATATCTGTCTACAGATTTCAGCTAATTTATCAACTCTTCTAGAACCATTCTTGCCATTTTCTGCTGTCAAGCTACGTGAATTCTTAAACATTGAGCGTTTAGAGTGGGAAAATATTGGAGAGAATGTAATTGAAGCTGGTCATCAGATCAATAAAGCTTCTTTACTTTTCGAAAAAATTGAAGATGCGACAATTCAAGCGCAAGTAGACAAGTTGTTAGCAACAAAAGCTGCAAATGAAGCAGCTAACAAAGTGGTAACTCCTGCAAAAGAAAATATCAATTTCGATGATTTCATGAAAATGGATGTTCGTGTTGGTACTATTACTGAAGCAGAAAAAGTAGCAAAAACCAAGAAACTTTTAAAGTTAACTGTTGATACAGGTATCGATCAGAGAACAATTGTTTCAGGTATTGCTGAGCACTATAAACCTGAAGAGATTATCGGAAAACAAGTAAGTGTTTTGGTAAATCTTGAACCTAAAAAACTAAAAGGAATCGAATCTCAGGGAATGATTTTAATGGCTGAAGATGCTGATGGAAAACTATCATTTGTTTCACCAGATCAAGCTGTGAAACCAGGATCTGAAATCAGATAAAAATATAAATCCAAAAGAAAAGCACTATCAATTGATAGTGCTTTTTTTATATATTGCTGAATTGCTACTTTTTTAGAACCCAATAGGAAGCCTTTGGATTTGCAGCAATAACCTTCTTCTTAAATTTATCAACAGCAGTTCTGCTATTAAATTGATTTATTGCTACCGAGTATAAGTTTTTATTCTTAATAATAACTGCCGGATATGATTTCAAAATCAACTCCTCTTGTAAGATTTTAGCATTTTCGGTTGTTGTAAAACTTCCTGCAATCAAATAAAATTTATTACTCTCAACTTTATTCAATGTTACTTTTACAGCTTTCTTTCCAATTTTTGGCTCATATTTTACCAACTCTTCAAGTGGTGATATTTGAGGCTTTAATTGGGCATGCTTTTCTGTAATATCAGTTTTCTCATTTGAAAATCCCATTGATGCCGAATTCAAAAATGAATTGTTCTCAGTACTCATTGGAACAATAGCAACAGCTAATAAACAAGCTGCGGCAGCCGCTGTATACCACATTCTTTTTGTGATGAATAAAGTTTTTACTTTTTCAGATTTAACACTGATATTTTGAATTCTCTCTTCAACAGGCTTATTAATCTGAGTAAAAGGAATTTGTTCCAATCCAAAAGCATCAACCAAATAATTAATATTATCCGTTGGTTCGAATTGTAGATTATGCCTTTTATCGTTGTAAAATAAACCAATATTATTCAGTTCAACTTTTTCTCCGCGTTGAATTCTAACACGCATATCTTCGATGAAAAACTGAACCGATTTTTCAGCTTCAGCATAGTTCAAATTTTCACATTCAGCCAAATGATTTACCAATAAACCATCATTCTGATTCAAATTTCGATTGAAACCAATATCTTTTGAAGGAGGAGTAACTATTTGCTTATTTTCCTCAAACTTAGCTGATTTGTAATTGGCTACAAATCCACCAAATCCAGGTAAAATTACACAGTCGTGTACAAATAATAAATCCTCGATATATTTTGATACTTCAAGCATAGTATACAAATATAATTAAAAATAAATGTCACTCAAATGGATATTTTGCGTATACATAGCAATCTTTTAATAATCAGCGAATTCCGCTTTCAAAATTAATTTAACTAAATTATATAAGAATATCTATAAAAATCGACTTAATTTTACTTATCAATTCGATACATTAAAACTATTATGAAAAAACAAATTCTTGTTGCCGGAGGTACTGGATATATAGGTTCTCACACGGCTGTTGAACTACAAAACAATGGTTTCGAAGTAATTATTGCTGATAATTTATCAAATTCTAAAATTGAAGTACTTGATGGTATTGAATCAATTACCGGAATCAGACCCATCTTTGAAAAGGTAGATCTTAGTGTAATTGAAGAAACCGAAGCATTTTTTAAAAAGTATCCGAATTTAGAAGCAATAATACATTTTGCCGCAAATAAAGCTGTTGGAGAATCGGTTGCAAAACCTCTAATGTATTATCGTAACAACTTAAATTCCTTGATGAATATGTTGGAAGCGATGAAGGAACATAACATTCCAAACCTCGTATTTTCCTCTTCATGTACAGTTTATGGACAACCAGATAAGCTTCCGGTTACAGAATCAACTCCACGTAAAGAAGCTGAATCACCTTATGGTAATACAAAATCTATCAGTGAAGATATTATTAGAGATACTGTAAAAGCTCATCCAAACTTAAACGGAATTGCTCTAAGATATTTCAATCCTATTGGGGCTCATCCATCTGCAAAAATTGGAGAATTGCCTCTTGGAGTGCCAAATAATTTGATTCCATTCATCACTCAAACTGTTGCTGGTATCCGTCAGGAGCTTAGTGTTTTTGGTGATGATTACAACACTCCCGATGGATCTTGTATAAGAGATTATATAAATGTAGTTGATTTGGCAAAGGCTCATGTTGTAGCAATAGAGAGATTGCTTATGAACAAACAAAATTCAAATTACGAATACTTTAATGTTGGAACAGGCGAAGGTGTTTCTGTTCTTGAAATTATAGACGGATTTGAAAGATCAACAGGCGAGAAAGTTCCGCATAAAATTGTTGCTCGTCGTCCAGGTGACGTAGAGCAAATTTATGCCGACACATCTTTTGCCAATAAAACCTTAGGCTGGAAATCGGAAAGCACACTCGATGATACCTTATTGTCAGCATGGAAATGGCAAGAGAATCTTAAAACAGAAGAAGTAAAATAGAACAATCTCATACACTTAAACATTACGACCAATGAAAAAGAAAATTCTAATTACGGGCGGAGCCGGATTTATTGGATCTCATGTAGTTCGCTTATTCGTTAACAAATATCCTGAATATCAAATCATCAATTTAGATGCTTTAACTTATGCTGGGAATTTGGAGAACCTAAAAGATATTGATTCGAAGCCCAATTACACTTTTGTAAAAGGTGACATTACTGATTTGGCTTTTGTAACTGAATTGTTTCAGGAGTTCAAATTTGATGGAGTTCTGCATTTAGCTGCCGAATCGCATGTCGATCGTTCCATTTCCGATCCTCTTGCCTTTATCACCACTAACATTGTTGGAACAGTTAATCTTTTAAATGCGGCCAAAGAATTATGGAAAGGTGAGATGACCGATAAGAAATTTTATCACATTTCAACAGATGAAGTTTACGGATCGCTGGGACCAACAGGAAAATTTACAGAGACAACACCATACGATCCAAGAAGTCCATATTCTGCATCAAAAGCTAGTTCAGATCATTTGGTTCGTGCATATTTCCATACTTATAAGTTGCCTGTTGTACTATCGAACTGTTCTAATAATTACGGAGCAAACCAGTTCCCTGAAAAATTAATTCCTTTGGTGATCAACAATATTAAAAACTCTAAACCTCTTCCAATATATGGCAAAGGAGATAATATTAGAGATTGGCTTTTTGTTGATGATCATGCATTGGCTATTGATCAAATTTATCATGAAGGTAATATTGGTGAAACTTATAATATTGGTGGCGATAATGAGTGGACAAATATCGATTTAGTGAAAAAGCTTTGTGATATCATGGACAAAAAGCTAAATCAGGATATTGGTACTTCTCAAAAACTAATCACCTACGTAAAAGATCGTGCTGGTCACGATATGAGATATGCTATTGACGCTTCAAAAATTGAAAAAGAGTTGGGGTGGAAACCAAGTATTCAGTTCGAAGAAGGATTTGAACAAACCATTGACTGGTATTTAGAAAATTCAGATTGGCTTGAGCGTATTCTTTCTGGCGATTACGAGAAGTATTACGAAAATCAATACGATAACAGATAAAAAGAAAGAGCGATGAATTATCATCGCTCTTTTTATATACTGAAAATTCAGATTATTCTACAGTAACTGATTTAGCCAAATTTCGAGGCTGATCAACATTACAACCACGCAATACCGCAATGTAATATGAAATCAACTGGAAAGGTACAACAGTTAATAAAGGAGCTAATGCTTCCAAAGTTTCCGGAATTTCAATAACATAATCAGCCATTTCACCAATTACAGTATCTCCTTCCGTTACAATCGCAATAACATGTCCTTTTCGTGCTTTTACCTCTTGAATATTACTTACAATTTTCTCGTAAGATTTATCTTTAGTTGCAGCAACAAATACTGGCATGTGCTCATCAATCAAAGCAATTGGTCCGTGTTTCATTTCTGCAGCAGGATATCCTTCTGCATGAATGTAAGAAATCTCTTTTAGTTTAAGTGCTCCTTCCAAAGCAACAGGGAAAAGAAATCCACGACCTAAATACAATGCATTTGTAGATTCGACATATCTCTTAGAAAGCTCCTTGATATCCTGATCTTTCTCTAAAATTCGACCAATCTTTTCAGGTAACTTTGCAAATTCTTCAATTAGTTGGTGATACTCTTCTTTCTCAAGCGTACCTTTGCGGTAACCTACCACCATTGCCATCATGGTAAGAACGGTAACTTGCGCAGTAAACGCCTTTGTTGAAGCAACCCCAATTTCTGGTCCTGCGTGAGTATAAACTCCTGCATGCGTCTCTCTTGGAATACTTGATCCAACAACATTGCAGATACCTAAAACCGTAGCTCCAGATTCTTTTGCCAATTTAATTGCGGCCAATGTATCAGCGGTTTCACCACTCTGACTAATTGCCAAAACAATATCATCTTCAAAAATCACAGGATTTCTATAACGGAATTCAGAAGCATATTCAACTTCAACCGGAATTCTGGCAAATTCTTCAAACAAATATTCACCAACCATTCCAGCGTGCCATGAAGTACCACAACCAATGATTAAAATTCGGCGTGCATTTACCAATTTTGGAATTACATCGTTGATTCCTCCAAGAAATACTTCTTTATTTTGAGCAGATACTCTACCACGAATGGTATCGTGAATAGAACTGGTTTGTTCGAAAATTTCCTTTAACATGAAATGCTCGTAACCACCTTTTTCAATTTGTTCGATATCTAAATCAAGATGCTGAATATGAGGAGTTAACTTATCATTCTGAATTGTTTTCAATGTCAATTCATCGCGACTAATAATAGCAACATCATTATCATTTAAATAGATCACACTTTGAGTATATTCTATAATTGGAGTAGCATCCGAAGCCAGGAAATATTCCCCATTTCCAACACCAACTACAAGCGGACTACCTTTCCTTGCAGCGATCAACTGATCCGGTTCATCTTCGGCGATAACAACCAAACCATAAGCACCAACTACTTTTGTAAGCGCCAAACGAACTGCTATTTCAGCAGATACTTCACCTTTAAGGTAGATGTACTCAATCAAATTAGCCAACACCTCTGTATCGGTATCACTTTGGAAAGTATATCCTCGTTTTACTAATTTGTCTTTTAGAAAAGAATAATTTTCAATAATCCCGTTATGGATAATTGTAAATTTATTATTCATCGAACAATGTGGATGAGCATTTTCATCATTAGGCTCACCATGTGTTGCCCAACGAGTATGTCCAATTCCAATTGATCCCGAAATATCACTTCCTTTTACGTGATTTTCCAGATCTATAACTTTTCCTTTACACTTAAATACCTGAGTTTGGTTTGTACGTAATGCAATACCAGCAGAATCATATCCGCGATATTCCAATCTTTTTAAACCATTGACCAGAATGGGATAAGCATCCTTATCTCCAATGTAACCAACTATTCCACACATAAATACATAATTTACGATTTCGGTACCACGCGAAACCGGATTTTTATTTTCTTAATAAAATCATCATACTTTCCTTACTATAAGAGTTTTACAGAAATAAAAGTAGAATCTTTTTCAATTATCATAAATTCATCCTAAAAATACAATAAGTTAAGCTACTCGCCAAACTTAAACACTTAATAATTTGGCATAAAAAAAATGCATTAATACCGTAGTAATAATGCATTTTCTAATCTTATCTAATCTTGTTTATTCTGCAACTAACTCATCGTAAAATTCAGAATAAGCAGTGATATATTCTTCTTTATTCTTATACTCCATAAAAGGTTTCCCTGTTGACTGAGCATAAGCTTTAATTTCTTCATTAATAGTTTCACTTCCCATAATAATAGCATCCGACTGATCAATTGCTAATTTATGAAGTGATACGTAATTCGCATCCTCTAAAACTTTTACATCGTCAGCTTCAACACCTTCAATAATTGCTTTATTCTTAAATTCAGAACTAAAAGGAGTCTCGAACTCATCATTGTAAATTGAGAATACAACTTTTGTGTCTGTAAATAAAGGATCTTCGTTAAACGCTTTTTTCAAATACAATGGAAGCAATCCAGTAAACCATCCTTGACAATGTACTACATCAGGCGCCCATCTTAATTTCTTAACAGTCTCAAGAACACCTCGCGCAAAGAAAATTGCTCTTTCATCATTATCTTCAAATCCAGCTCCATTTTCATCAAGCAATACTTTCTTTCTATGAAAATAATCTTCATTATCAATAAAGTATACCTGCATTCTTGCAGCTTGAATCGAAGCCACCTTAATTATTAAGGGATGATCTGTATCATCAATAATTAAATTCATTCCCGACAAGCGGATCACCTCATGCAATTGATTTCTTCTCTCATTAATACATCCGTATCGAGGCATGAAAGTTCTGATTTCTTTTCCTTTTTCCTGAATTCCCTGCGGCAAATGTCTTCCGATATCAGACATTTCACTTTCAGGTAAATAAGGGGTAATTTCTTGTGAAACAAACAATACTTTTGTCTTTTCCATATAGTCGCTAAATATTAATACAGATTATCTGCGCAAAATTAATAAAAATAATTCAGAAATGTGATCTTTACCAAAGCTTAAAGCATCTACAATACAATTAAATGCACTTATAATTTCTATTGTAATTATTTATTTATTTTATTTGCACTCACAATTAAAAATCGAAACGATTTTATAAGATTATTAGAACGGGATGGAAATAATAAGACTTGTAGCTGAAACAAAAGCGAAAATCAGCAAGTTTAAGGAGGAAGGAAAGAGTATTGGTTTTGTACCAACCATGGGAGCTTTACATCAGGGACATTTATCTTTAACAGAACAATCGGTTAAAAATAATGACATTACCATTGTAAGTATTTTTGTGAACCCAACACAGTTCAACAATCCTAATGATCTTAAAACTTATCCAAGATGCATAGAAGATGACTTGGAAAAATTATCGAAATACAATCCTGATATCATTTTTATTCCTGAAGTAGAGGAAATATATCCTGAACCTGACACTCGTGTTTTTAACTTTGGACAGCTTGATACGGTTATGGAAGGTAAAAACAGACCAGGACATTTTAATGGTGTTGCACAGGTTGTAAGTAAACTTTTCGACATAGTTACTCCTGATAATTCCTATTTTGGACAAAAAGATTTTCAACAAGTAGCTGTTATTAAGCAGATGGTAAAGGATCTTAAGTTAAGCGTAAATATCGTTCCATGCCCTATTATCAGGGAGGAAGATGGTTTAGCAATGAGTTCGCGAAATATGCTACTTAGTAAGGAGCAAAGAAAAAATGCTTCTAAAATCTCTGAAACTTTATTTAAAGCTCGTAACTTAGCTGCCGAATTAAATGTAACTCAATTGAAAAATTGGGTTGTTGAAGAAATCAATAAAAACCCATATCTTTCGGTCGAATATTTCGAAATTGTGGATGATACAACTTTAACTCAAATAAATAGTTGGGATGAAGACAATGTGAAAGTTGGTTGTATCACGGTTCAGGTTGGAAAAATTCGTTTGATCGATAATGTAACTTTTTAATATTAGTTAGAGGCAATTATGTACATTGAAGTTTGTAAATCGAAGATTCACAAAGCATCAGTAACAGGTGCAGATCTTCAGTATGTTGGTAGTGTAACCATTGATGAAGATCTAATGGATGCAGCCAACTTAATAGAAAATGAGAAGGTTCAAATTGTTAACATTAACAATGGTGAACGCTTAGAGACCTATGTTATTCGTGGCGAAAGAGGTTCAGGTACAATTTGCTTGAATGGTGCTGCTGCAAGAAAATGTGCGGTTGGTGATGTTATCATCATTATTTCGTACGCCTCAATGGAATTTGAGGAAGCTAAATCGTGGGAACCAAGTTTAGTATTCCCTGATACTGCTACCAATAAATTGATTTAAATTTATTTAGAATACTAGTTCAAGGCTGTTCTTTCGGGATCAGCCTTTTTTTTGTTGTCCCTAATCGATAATTGAGATATCGAATATGACTTGCTACTATGTATTCGAAAAACTAACTTTAAGAAAATTTTGAAACAGATGGATAAACTTGAATTGATAAAAAATAAAATATTCTTCGAAAAGGAAGAAGCTTTCAACCTATTGCAAACCTGGAGATTTAAGGAAGAAAAAATCGTTTTTACCAATGGTTGTTTCGATCTTGTTCACCGAGGACACTTGGAATATCTGGCTTCAGCAGCATCAATGGGAAATAAAATGATTTTGGGATTAAATACCGATGCTTCTGTTCAAAAATTAAAAGGTCCGGATCGCCCAATTAACGATGAATATTCCCGTGCCTTACTCCTGGCTTCATTAGGATATATCGATATGATCATCTTTTTTGGAGAACAAACACCTTACGATTTAATCAACTTCGTTCAACCTGATATTTTAGTAAAAGGAAGCGATTACAATGCCGAAGATATCGTGGGATATGATATTGTAAAAGGAAAAGGTGGAGAAATTAAAACGCTCGATTTTATTGAAGGTTTTTCATCAACAGGAATTATTAATAAAATCATCCGAACTTCTAAATAAATAATTTGCATGGTCGCCAAAGCAAAAAGTAAAAGTGCCTGGTTTTGTCAAAATTGTGGAGTAGAATCTGCTAAATGGGTTGGAAAATGTCCTTCTTGTAACGAGTGGAACACTTTTGTAGAAGAAATTATTACGAAAACAAAATCAACAAATATTGTTGGCACCAATGAGGGCGTTAAAAACAAACCGCTTAAAATTTCTGATATCTCTTCTTCTGAAGAAAAACGATTCAACACGCAAGACATGGAGTTGAATAGAGTTTTGGGCGGCGGACTGGTTCCAGGATCATTAATTTTAATAGGTGGCGAACCTGGCATCGGAAAATCTACTCTTGCTTTACAAATTGCTTTACATCTTAAAAATTTCACAACACTTTACGTTTCGGGCGAAGAAAGTGCACAGCAAATAAAACTAAGAGGAAACAGAATCAATTCTGATAACGAAAAATGCTTAATTGTGAGTGAAACTTTAATGGAAAACATTTTCTCTCACATTAAAAATACCAAGCCAAATATTGTTGTTATCGATTCTATTCAAACTTTAGCAACAGAAAAAATAGAAGCCGCACCTGGGAGCGTTTCTCAAATTCGTGAGTGTACTTCGCAATTGTTGCAATTCGCTAAACAGTCAGCGGTGCCGGTTCTTTTAATTGGACACATTACCAAAGATGGAAATCTGGCAGGTCCAAAAATTTTGGAACACATGGTAGATACGGTTCTTCAGTTCGAAGGTGATCAAAACCACATGTACCGAATTTTACGTTCTACCAAAAACCGTTTTGGATCCACCTCCGAAATGGGAATATACGAAATGCAACACACCGGATTACGAGAAGTATCGAATCCATCAGAATTGTTGCTTTCGCAGGAAGATGAAAGTTTAAGTGGAACCGCCATTTCAGCATCAATAGAAGGCATGCGTCCTTTTCTGATCGAAATTCAAGCCTTAGTGAGTTCTGCAGCATACGGAACACCTCAACGCTCTTCAACAGGTTTCGACTTGAGAAGACTAAACATGTTATTGGCTGTACTGGAGAAACGTGCAGGCTTTAGAATCTCGACCAAGGATGTATTCCTAAATATTGCAGGTGGTATAAAAGTAAACGACCCAGCTATCGATTTAGCTGTAATTATTGCCATACTTTCATCTAGTACCGATATCTCGATTCCTAAAGAAGTGTGCTTTGCTGGAGAGATTGGTTTATCCGGAGAAATTCGTTCGGTAAACAGAATTGATCAAAGAATTAGCGAGGCTGAAAAACTGGGATTCAAGCAAATATTCATTCCAAAATACAATTCAAAAGGTCTGGATATTTCCAAGTTCAATATCAAAATACATTTAGTAAGCAAAGTTGGTCAAGTATTCCAAACACTTTTTAGATAAAAAAAAGAGGATGTCTTGGCAAGACATCCTCTATAGTAAAACAGTTACTATGAATTTTTTCGATTCGAGTATGGCAGTTCGAATCTGCTAGCGTCGGAATTAGAAAGAATAAATTGAATCTTCCCGCTTTTCTCGCCCGAAAGCTAAAATCCATCAATCAAGGTAGGTCTTCTGGCTTATTCCGGTCTTGAACTCCTTCCCATCCGGATTACTTTGGACAGTGGAATATTTGTTCAAAACACAGATTCAAAACTGAATCGGAATTTACAGCTGCGGGGACAGCTCCTGATTTAAACAGGATTCCCTATTATCTCCTTATCGGAAACCTAAATTGCACTACAATTTTAATAAAATAATTTGATCTTTTCAATAAAAATCAAGTTCGAATTCTAAAAGAAATCTTCATCTTCAGAATCCTGTAATTCATTGTTATTAGACTCATTAGAATCTGATTCACAATCCAAATTCAGAATCACGCCTCTTGGTTTTTCAAAATCACCTTGTGAGATACCCAAACCTCTATCGGCATATACTTTTTTCATATATAAAGCCCAAATTGGCAATGCCATGTTGGCACCTTGACCGTAATAAATACCTTCAAAATGGACTGCTCTATCTTCGGCACCAACCCAAACACCTGATACCAATTCCGGTGTAATACCCATAAACCATCCATCTGAATGATTTTGCGTAGTTCCGGTTTTTCCTCCAATAGGATTATATAAATTGTATGTAAAGCGCAAACGTACACCGGTACCTCTATTAACGACCCCTTGTAATAAGTTGGTCATTAAATACGCCGTTTTCTCGTTCATTACCTCTTTTTTTCGAGGAACAGACTGAGCGATAAGGTTCCCTTTACTATCTTCAATTTTACTAATGAATCGCGGTTTAATGTACACCCCTTTATTTACAAAAGAACTGTAAGCTCCAACCATCTCATATACCGATATTTCAGAAGTTCCTAAAAAGATTGATGGAACAGGATCTATTCTACTAACTACTCCCATTTTATGAGCCATAGAAACAACTGATTTTGGTGTAGATTGTTTTAAAACCCAACCGGAAATGTTGTTCACAGAATTGGCTAGTCCCCATTTTAAGGTAACCATTTCACCAGATTTTTTACTTGTTGAGTTTCGTGAAGTCCATGGCGATCCATCAGGTAAAATAAAAGTTTGAGGAATATTTGGCACTTTATCACAAGGTGATAAACCTTCCTGCATTGCCAAAGTATATAAGAAAGGTTTAATTGTTGAACCAACCTGGCGCTTTCCTAAGGTAACCATATCGTACATGAAATGCTTGTAATTTGGACCCCCAACATAAGCTCGAACTTCTCCAGTTTGTGGAACCATTGACATGAAACCAGCACGTAAGAAACCTTTGTAATACAACATGGAATCCAAAGGTGATAAAATAGTATCACGCTCTCCTTTCCATGTAAATATTTTCATATCAACAGGTTTTTTGAAATTCTCTTTAATCTCCTCGAACGATAAACCTTTCTTTTTTAGCACTCGGTGCCTTTCACTTCTACGAATCGACAAATCAAGCTGATGCTCTACAGCTTCATCATTTAAATCATCCGAAAAAGGTGGATTCTTATGATTTTGTTTCTCTCGATCGAAAGCATTCTGAAGATCCAGTCCTAAATGTTCTTCTACAGCCTGCTCTGCATATTTCTGCATACGCGAGTCAATGGTTGTATAAATTTTTAAACCATCTCTATATATATTGTATGGACTACCATCAGCTTTCTGGTTTTTATTACACCAGCCATAAAATGGATTACTTTCCCATTCCAAAGAATCCAGCTTAAACTTTTCTATGTTCCACGAAGGATAGTTTTTTCGCTCTGGTTTCTTCGCTGTTAACGACATCCGAAGATATTCTCTAAAGTAAGGAGCCATTCCTCTTTTGTGATCCACTTTCTGATAATCTATTCCTAAAGGAAGAGTTTTCAAGGAATCATACACCTCTTTCTTCAAATAGTCATACTTCACCATTTGAGCCAGAACAACATTTCTTCTGTCTTTTGTAAGTTCAGGTCGACGTAATGGATTAAAATAGGATGAATTTTTTGCCATACCAACCAACATGGCAGCCTGTTCCATTTTTAAAGAATCAGGAGTTGTATTGAAATATACATTTGCTGCCGATTTAATTCCAACAGCCAAATTCAAGAAATCATACTTATTAAAATACATGGTCATGATTTCTTCTTTTGTATAACTTCTCTCAAGCTTTACAGCAATAACCCATTCCCTAAACTTTCTGAATACGATATCCAATTTATTCTTAAAATTTTCGCGAGGAAAAAGCATTTTTGCCAACTGCTGAGAAATGGTACTACCTCCACCAGCATTCTTATTACCTGTAACCAAACCCTTAGCAACACGACCAAGTCCTCGAACATCAATTCCTGAATGAGTTTCGTAACGAACATCCTCAGTTGCTATTAAAGCATCAACCAAAAATGGAGATAGTTCATCATGTTCAATGAACGATCGATTTTGGAAGTAGAATTTTCCAATCAATTCATTATCCACAGTATAAATTTCTGTCGCAAGACTACTTTTAGGATTCTCTAATTCTTCAAATGTTGGCATAAAACCAAACTTTCCACTAGATACTCCTGCAAAAAATAATACAACAGCAATTATCCCCACAAGAAAAACAGACCAAAAAATGATCAAAGGTTTCTTGAATTTTTTAAGATTAGATTCCTGATTAATCTCTGTACTTGAATTAATTTCAGACATTTTATTCCGATTGATTTTAATTGAGCTGTAAAAATAGCAAATTATATTCTAATAGATAAGACGTATTTTTCTTGATTTTATTGGATGAAGAGTATACCTTATAAACAGGTAGTTCCAAAATAATTACAACAAAATTTTGAACTTAGCCTGCTTATTGTTTTACTTTGCAAAAAATTTTAACCTTAACTTTCCAAAGCAAAGATACGAGATGGTAGAGAATTTAGTAATAGTCGAGTCCCCTGCAAAAGCAAAAACAATCGAGAAATTTCTTGGTAAAGATTTCTTGGTAAAGTCAAGCTTTGGGCACATTCGGGATTTGGAAAAAAAGGATTTTGGAATTGATATTAAGAATAATTTCACACCAAAATATATCGTATCTACCGATAAGAAAAAGGTAGTTACAGAACTTAAAAAGTTGGCGAAAGAAGCCAAGACTGTCTGGATCGCATCCGATGAAGACCGCGAGGGAGAAGCTATTGCATGGCACCTTTTTGAAGTTTTAAAGCTTAAAAAAGAGAATACCAAGCGTATTGTTTTCCATGAAATTACAAAAGATGCTATTCTAAATGCTATCGAAACGCCACGCGATATCGATGACAATTTAGTAAATGCACAGCAAGCACGAAGAATTTTAGATCGATTGGTAGGTTTTGAAATTTCTCCTGTTTTATGGAAAAAGGTGAAACCACAACTTTCTGCGGGTCGTGTTCAATCAGTAGCCGTTCGATTAATTGTAGAGCGTGAAAGAGAAATTATTGCTTTCAAGTCTGAAAGTTTTTATAAAATTGTTGCCAACTTTATTGTAACTGAAGAAAACGGAACTCAAAAAACTCTAAAAGCTGAGTATCCAAAACGATTTTCTACTAAAGAAGAAACTTTAAAGTTTCTTGAAAGTTGTAAAAATGCAGATTATAAGATTAACGAAATTGAGAAAAAACCTTCAACTCGTAAACCTGCAGCTCCATTTACTACCTCAACTTTACAACAAGAGGCAAGTAGAAAATTAGGTTTTTCTGTTTCACAAACCATGACTGTTGCTCAGCGTTTGTACGAAGCAGGAAACATTACCTACATGAGAACTGACTCGGTGAATTTATCTGATACTGCATTATCAGCAGCTAAAGAGGAAATCACCAAGCGTCATGGTTCTGAGTATGTAAAAATCAGAAAATACCAAACCAAAAATAAAGGAGCTCAAGAGGCTCACGAGGCGATTCGTCCAACATATCTGAACAAAGAGGTAATTAACGGAGAATCTAATGAGATCCGTTTGTACAACTTAATTTGGAAAAGAACCATTGCATCACAAATGAGTGATGCTAAGCTGGAAAAAACCAATATTAAAATTGGTGCCTCAACTAATAGTGAGGAATTTGTTGCTAGTGGTGAAATGGTAAAATTCGATGGATTCTTAAAAGTATATCTGGAATCTACCGACGATGATAACGGCAAGCAAGAGGATACACTATTACCAAAAGTAAAAGTAAACGATCCTGTTGAAGAAGATTTTCTAAATGCTACTCAAAACTTTACTTATCGTCCTGCAAGATTTACCGAGGCAAGTTTGGTTAAGAAATTAGAAGAACTTGGTATCGGTCGTCCATCTACTTATGCTCCAACAATTACTACAGTTCAAAATCGTGGATATGTAGTGAAAGAATCAAGAGATGGAGTAGAAAGAAAGTACGAAGTGATTAATTTAAAAGAAAACACTCTTACCGAAGATGTGAAATCTCAAATCACTGGTGCTGAGAAAAAGAAACTTTTCCCTACAGATATCGGAATGGTAGTTACCGATTTCTTAAATGAGCATTTCACAAATATCATGAACTACAATTTTACTGCTGATGTAGAAAAAGAGTTTGATGATATCGCCTTAGGTAAACTGATTTGGCATGAAATGATCGGTAAATTCTACAATCCATTCCACGAGAATGTTGAGCAAACACTAGAACATTCAGAAAGATCAACAGGAGAAAGAATATTAGGGGAAGATCCTAAAACCGGTAAAGTAATTTTGGTTCGTATAGGAAGATACGGTCCAATGGCACAATTAGGAGAAACTCCGGAAGACAAAGAAGCCGAACCTCCAAAATTCGCTAGCCTTCGTACTGGTCAACATTTAGAGACCATTACCCTTGAAGAGGCAATTGACCTATTCAAATTACCTCGCGATTTAGGTTTATATGAAGATAAAAAAGTCGTAGTTGCAATTGGAAGGTTCGGTCCATACGTTCGTCACGATGGTAAATTCGCCTCTCTTAAGAAAGATGTAGATGATCCAATGGAGATTGATTTGCCACGGGCAATTGAATTAATTGAAGAAAAAAGAAAGAAAGATCGAGAGAAATTCATTAAAGGTTTCGACGAGGATCCTGACCTTCAAATCTTAAATGGTCGCTGGGGACCTTATATTGCTTACCAAAAAGAAAATTATCGTTTGGCTAAGGATATTGAGGATCCAAAAGCATTAAGCTTCGAAGATTGTATGAAGATCATTAAGGATGGTCCGAAAAAGAAAACAACTAAAAAAGCAACTGCAAAGAAGGCGACTGCTAAAAAAACAACGACGAAAAAGAAGTCTACTACGACTAAGAAAAAAACTGCAACTGCCAAAAAGGCAAAAAAATAAAATTTTTCAAAAAAGTTTAAGGGCTGTACAAATTCATGTACAGCCCTTTTTTATTGCCTTTTCTATATTAATGCATCTTAATACAATTCTAATTATTGTTAATCTAAATTGAAAAAGAAGAAAATCTATTAACAAAATGTAAAAAATGACGTAAATAAGAATTACGATATTTAGAGAAAGAATATTGCTATTAAAAGAGTTATAGCAAATGTTTATTTAATTTAATATTTTAATCTAAAAAAATATTTATAAAGTAGATTAATGAAAATTGTTGATAAAAGAGCCTGAACCTCTGATAAAACTTGTAAGGAATATATATTTTTATTTACTTTACTCCTCACAGTTTTTGAATAATACTGAACCATAAAGTGATTCATGAAAAGAATAATTTTCTTCATAATGTTTTTTTGTTCTGCCCTGGTAATGAGGGCACAACAAGACCCACAGTTCAGTCAAAATATGTTTAATATCCTCTCAGTTAACCCAGCCTATGCTAGTGTCGAGAAGGATATTGTTGTATCTGCTATTAACAGACAACAATGGGTTGGCTTTGATAATGCACCTGTTACGACAGTTGTAAATCTCACTACTCCTGTACGTTTTGCAGGTTTAACACATGGTATTGGCTTAAGTATTATTCGAGACGAATTAGGTTTTGAAAAAAATACCGGGATACGATTTAGCTATGCGTATCAAAAAAAAATAAATAATGGTTCTTTACATTTTGGAATTAGTGTTGGAGTGCAGAACAATGCATTAAAAGGAGAATGGTATGTTCCAGATGGAGAAGGAGATGATTACACCTCTGTAATTGAAGACATGGGAGCAGCAACTATCGATGAAGGCAAAATGATTTTTGATCCTGGATTAGGAATTTTTTACCAAAGCGATAACTTTTATGCCGGTGCTTCCGTATCGCATGTCACAGAGCCTACAGTTTCATATAATGAATCGGTAGAAACATATTTGGCAAGACATTATTATGTCACTGCTGGATACACTCTAAAGCTAGATGAAAGCTGGGAAGTAATACCATCTGCTTTTTATAAAACAGATGCTGTTGTTTCACAAATTGATATAAACAGTTTAATTAGATACAATAAAAAGATTTGGGGAGGCGTTTCTTATAGAGTTGATGATGCAGTAGTTGGAATGATGGGCGTATTATTCAATAATGGAATTCAAATTGGATATGCGTATGATGTTTCAACTTCAAAAATTGCAAAAGGATCACATGAATTTCTTTTGATGTATCGATTCAACACTAAATTAGAACGCCGAAATCAAAAATATAAGAGTATTCGATTTTTATAAAAAACACTAAAAATCTGTGCTTTAGCACAATTTACAAAACCACTATGAATAAACTACTTACAACACTTTGTGTAATTGTTTTGTTGTTCTTATCCAGTTGCGGGAGCCGCACCGGGAATGGAGAACTTGTTGGTGCAGGTCAGAGAGGTAAATGGTTTGAGCCTAAACCTTATGGAATGGTACAAATTCCAAGAGGAAGTTTTACCATGGGACCTAACGATCAAGATGTAGCATGGGCACTAAATGCAACAGCTAAAACTGTTTCTGTTGAATCTTTTTGGATGGATGAAACTGAAATTACCAACAATGAATATCGTCAGTTTGTATATTGGGTGCGCGATTCAATCGCCCGACAACTATTAGGACAGCAGTTCGAAGAGTTTTTAATTGCCGAAGATGACAACGGAAACCCTATCGATCCTCCTTTTATTAATTGGGAAGAGAGACTAGAGTGGAACGATGAAGAATACGTTGAAATTCTGGAAGAAATGTATTTACCAGAGCACGAGCGCTTTTTCCGTAACAAAGAAATTGATACACGTAAACTGAAGTATCAGTACGAATGGGTTGATTTGCAACAAGCTGCAAAAAAATCGAATCGTTACAACTACGAAACTGGCGAATACGAAGGTATGGTCGACGACTACAAAGGTGGTAGAAAACAAATTGAAGACAGATCTTCTTTTATCATGAAAGAAGCATTAAATATTTACCCTGACACTTTGTGTTGGATTCAGGATTTTACTTACTCATATAATGATCCATGGACCAAGCAGTATTTTTGGCATCCTGGTTACGATGAGTATCCTGTTGTTGGAGTTTCATGGAAACAAGCAACAGCTTTCTCAATTTGGAGAACACGTTTTCACAATTCAGCATTAAAACAAGAAGGTGATTACCCTGTACAAGATTACCGCTTACCAACCGAATCGGAGTGGGAATATGCTGCTCGCGGTGGTATTGCACAAAATATGTATCCATGGGGAGGTCCTTACACAAGAAATGATCAAGGATGTTTCCTAGCCAACTTTAAACCTTTACGTGGTAACTATGTTGATGATGGTGGTTTAGTAACACTTCCTGTAGGTAGCTACGAGCCAAATGAATTTGGTTTGTATGATATGGCAGGTAACGTTGCAGAATGGACTTCTGGTGCATATGATGAATCAGCTTATTCTTTCACACACGATATGAATCCGAATTACGAATACAATGCCCTTCCGGACGATCCTCCAGCATTGAAGAGAAAAGTGATCAGAGGTGGATCATGGAAAGACATTGGTTACTATTTGCAATGCGCAACCAGAACATACGAATATCAGGATACTGCTAAATCGTATATCGGTTTCCGCTGTGTAAGAACTCATTTAGGTAGATAATCTACTAATAAACTATTTATTTTAAGACCTTTTTCAATAAATCCGACATGAATATTACAGAACTTGTACAATCACCTAAGTGGAAAAAAATGATGGGGTATGTGTATGGATGGGGAGCTTCCGTTGTACTGATTGGTGCTCTTTTTAAAATACAACATTATCCTTATGCTGGTGAACTTTTAACTCTAGGTATGTCAGTAGAAGCTATCATCTTCTTCTTTTCTGCTTTCGAACCACCACACGAGCAACCAGACTGGAGTTTGGTTTATCCTGAGTTAATTGGTCTGGAACCTAAAGAACAAATGGTAAAAGGTGGAGGAGTTCAAGTTGAAGGACTTGAGCAATTACAGCAATTACTTGAGAAAATTAGTGTTGAGCCAGATAAACTTTCTCACTTAAGTCAAGGCTTGGCAAAATTAACCAATGCTACCGAAAGTTTATCTAACCTATCGGCAGCTTCTGATGCGACTGATGGTTACATTCAAAGCATGCAAAAGGCATCTGAATCGGTAGGAGAATTTTCTGGTAAATATGTTGATTCAACTCAACAACTTTCTGATTCAGCTCAAAAGTTAAGTGCATCCTACGAAGATACAGCTTCAACAATTGAGAATTCAGGAAAAGATTTTGCAGGTAAAGTAAACGAGTCGGGAGATAATTTATTGAACTCATATCAAAAAATTGATCAATCGCTTCAAACTGATTTCGGTAAGATTACTGAAAACAGTAGCAACTACAATTCTTCAATGGAGTCGATGAATAAAAATCTTTCTTCGTTGAATGCGATTTACGAGTTACAATTGAAAGAGAGCAATCAGCAAATGGATAATGCCAAAAATCTACATCAAGATTTAGATAAAGTTCTTCAGACGCTAACAGCAACTCTAGACAATGCTCAAACGTATCGCAAAGAAACAGAGCAATTGAATACAAATCTATCTGCACTGAATACCATCTATGGTAACATGTTAAGTGCAATGGATCATAAGAAAAAGAACTAGTCTAACAATCAAGCTGAGCTGAAATGGGAGCAACGAATTGTAAAGAAACGCCACGGCAAAAGATGATTGGAATGATGTATTTATTTCTAACAGCAATGTTAGCGATAAATGTATCGAATGAAGTACTGGATGCTTTTACAATTATTGATAATGGTTTATCGAAAACCATTGAGACTTTTGAAGAAAAAACAAAAGCTACTTACACTAAATTTGATATGGCTTTACAAGCCAATGAAAGAAAGGTAAGAGAATCTTGGGAACAAGCGCAGTATATTAGAGTACAATCAGATTCTCTTTATGCCTATATGCAAGAATTAAAAGAACGAATAGTAGAGAAAGCTGATGGACCGGAATACGATCTAAATGATATTAAGAGCAAGGATAATCTTGATATTCCACCAGAGGTAATGATTGTTGGAAAAAAAGGTAAGCAGTTAAAAAAAGCTATAAACACCTATAGAGATCTTGTTTTGGCAAATGTTGCAGTAAAAGATTCTTCTTTAAGACATGCTATTCTTGAAACATTAAATACTAAAGATCCGGAAAAGGCAAAACCTGGTGATCCTAATTATTCTTGGGAATCAAAACAGTTTTCTCACACACCTTTAATTGGAGCGATCACTCTGTTATCTAAAATGCAGGTAGATGTTCGAAATACTGAATCTGATGTGGTTAATTATCTTCTTAACCAGATCGAAGCTGAATCATTTAAATTTAATGATTTGAAAGCTGAAGTTATCGCTAAATCTAGTTATGTGCTCAAAGGAGATACATATGAAGCAGAAATCTTTTTAGCTGCTGTAGATACAACCCAAAATCCTACGATTTTGATAAATGGTGTCGGACAACTTAGTAATAAGAGTTTTAACAAAAAAAGAAGAGGTGTATTCAAAACCAAAGCGAATAAGCTTGGCACCCATAAATGGGGCGGTTTTCTAACTTTTAAAACCCCTTCTGGACAAGATATTAAACGTGAATTTAAAGCTGAATATACCGTAGCAGAACCAAACGTTGTTGTTTCACCAACCAAGATGAATGTATTCTACGTTGGAGTTGATAATCCGGTTAGCATCTCTGCTCCAGGTTTTACTTCAGATAGAATTAGAGCAACTATGACCAATGGTAAATTATTACAACGAGGTAATGATTATATCGCTCAACCTAAAGTTGCATTCAGAGATACTAAAGTTAGTGTCGAAGCCAATTTTGATGGAGAATGGAGACCCTTACGAACTGTAGATTTCAGAGTGAAGCCAATTCCAGATCCTGTTGCTAAAATAGCAGACAAGAGTGGTGGAAAAATCAAAAGAAATTTACTCTTGGCTCAAACTGGTGTTGATGCTGTAATGGATAATTTCGATTTTGATCTTGAAT
>Ga0193954_1000198_pt1 | contig 36343 bp, 38 predicted proteins | sample BB_5_MG_FD_140340 | JGI IMG/M metagenome (GOLD analysis project Ga0193954, IMG submission 140340) | Microbial mat bacterial communities from the Broadkill River, Lewes, Delaware, United States - BB_5_MG | ecosystem: Environmental > Aquatic > Freshwater > River > Microbial mats | place: USA...
AGTTGCAACAGCCCCACCAACTACCAAGTACCCTCCTAATGCTAACACCGCAGCAGGTAATGCTACAGGTGCGGCCAACAATGTTGTACCTGCAGCTGCAATTACCAATCCTGCAATACGCAGTTTCTTAAAGAATGGAGGAGTATCTTCTCCGCAACGAGCGAAGAAAGATTTCAACTTGTCTTTGAATTTGTCTTTTTCCATGATTTTTCAGATTACTGAACCTCGACAACACTCAAAGCGTTGTAGGCTCCATTTTTTAATGTGTACTGATTTCCATTCACTTCCTGAAAGAATTCAATCATCAACAAGAATAAATCAGTCCCTGTTCCAGATGCCGCAACTGCAGGTGTTAGGATAACGTTTGTTGATGTTGCATCAATTGGAAGGTTTACCGCATTGGATTCTTGGACATCGAATTCACCTGTAGCGAAATCGATTTTTGCCCAGGCACCTCTTAGCGTAATATGAGTTGCACCTTGCGGAGCATTCACATCATTGATTGGAACAAGCCCATCAATGTTAATTACACCAGTACCTGCATCTACCAAATACGGATTGTAGAGAATAGAACCCAAAATTGCATCAATGTTGAAGTTGAAACCTTTCAGTTTTGCTTTCGCTGCAGGATCTGCGATTCCTACACCAACATTTCTTGCACCACGAGCACTGGTTGGATCCAAGTTCTTGATTTGCGTCATTACTTTTGTTAAACGCGCAACCACTCGACTGTCAGATGCATTTTGCATCATTGTTCGAATTGAATCACGTAACAGTTTTCCTGAGCTTGCTGAAGAACCGAACTCCGCACCATTTTCACGGGTTCTTTCGAAGGCAGGATCATTTGCGATCCGCTTCGCATCAACGGATGTTTTCATCCGCGCCAAGTTTCCATCCTTGGTCTTATAGAAGTTGACGTTATCCAACGTCCCCTTCAATTTAATTAAGCCAGTTTGTCTTGCCATTTTTGTAAATTTTAATTGTTTGTTTGCCTGATCAGACAATCAAATGTACATGGCGTTGAAACCAATACAATGGCTTCCGTGACGTTGTCACAGTATGGCTTTTATTGACTTAGGGAAATTTAAAAAATGATTGTACTTTAGTGAAAATATGGTACATATATTCAGTAGGGTTTAAGTACGATAGTTTGTTCTTATTAAGATGTAATTTTCTCATTTCAGAACACTTTTTGTCTCCTATATGTCCCTTGAAACGCTACAAGGCAGACAGGACGGGACTAGGAATATTTTGTATCGGGAAGTAGTTTTTTATTTTTCCTTTCTTTGTTTCATTCGCTGCTCAGTTAATAATGCAATTGACAATAATAAAACCCCGCAAATAGTATAGTTTAATATTGGATTCGAGTTAAATATGTCCACAAAACTTAAGTCGATTCGTTTTATATTGAGCATTAATTGATTGCTACCAGATGCAGAACCAGCTGTTGTTAAAACAATCGCTATAAAAATGGCAATAAAAGCAGCAATCCCAATCCAAATGTGTTTAGAAATAACAGGTTCGTATGGTTTTTTCGGGGTTAAAACCTCCAATTGACTTATCAAATCTGAACTGAAATTTGAGGAAGTTTTCATTACAGCATGTTCTTTCAAAACACGACGCAAAGAATTTTCTTCTGCCTCCACTTTTTGCATAAGGTTTTTTGTAAAGTCTACTGATGGTTTTTCAAGACCTTTCTTCAAGATGTTTTTTTGATCTTCCATTAGATTATAGATTTTGTTTCTTGTTGAAGCAAGGTTTCTAAGGTATTCTTTAATTGTTTTCTCGCTCTATGCAGCTTTACTTTTATGTTCGATGTTGAAAGACTTGTAATTTCAACGATTTCTTGAATACTGTTATCATCGAGGTAGTATAAACTCACAATAACGGCTTCAATTTCTGGCAACTCAGATATGGCTTGTTTGACGTAAAGTTCTTGCTCTTGGGCTTTTAAAAGCTCTAATTGAGGAAAATGAATTTCCGCATTAATATCTATTTGAAAATCTTCCGAAACAGTTTCTATTTTTTTCAGTTGAGTTTTTGATATGGCTGTTCGGTACGCAATTGTATAGAGCCAGGTAGAAAATTTAGAATCGCCATTAAATGAATGCAGGTTGCGAAATGCTTTGATGAATACATTTTGTGCGGCATCTTCAGCATCTTCACGTTGACGTAGAATGCGAAAACACACGGTGAATACCATATCCTTATATTTTTCTACTAACCACGAAAAGGATGAAGTATCTCCATCCAAAACGCGCCTGATATTTGACTTATCGTCTAAATCAATCATTCCTAAAAGTCTTTTTTCGCTAGGTAATGTTCAAGAACTAAACCTGCTCCTGCCCAAAGAAAAATCATAGAAATTGTCGCTGGTTCTTCATCCATTGTTGTGAAGTGTGCGATTAATTGTCCCATTAACACGCCTGTTGCAATTCCCATTGCGAGTAAACCAATTTTGATTCCAAGACGTTTTTTTTGAACTGAAAAGATACTTGGGTCTGCTCCTTTTTCAATCATTGCTAACCTTTCTTTGTTACGTGTCGTTAGATACGTGTAGAGTACTCCAAAAATGGTGGAGAAAACGATTAATGGAATTAGAATTTCAACTGCCAACATAATTTTATTTTTTTAATGTTATATAAACTTAGACATGGGCTTGTAAGTTCTGGTTACAAGAAACGTCAAATATTTAGTTTTTATAACGAATAATCATTTATACCTTTAATTCATGAAAACACTTGTACTATTATTTTCCATCTTAACTTTTAACGCTATGGCTCAATCTACGTCGATTTATGATTATTCTTTTGTTAGTATTGACGGTGAAACAATTTCACTCGAACAATTTAAGGGAAAGAAGGTGTTATTTGTAAATGTTGCTTCAAAATGTGGATTTACAGGACAATATGAGCAACTGCAAGAGCTGCACGAAAAGTATGGAAATCAATTGGTGTTAATTGGGTTTCCATGTGATCAATTTGGGGGACAGGAACCTGGTTCTGAGGAAGAAATTAAAGGGTTTTGTCAAAAAAACTATGGCGTTGAATTTTTAATGGCTTCCAAAATTGAAGTGAAAGGAAAAGATCAACATCCAATTTATCAATGGTTAACTCAAGCTGAACTGAACGGGGTTGAGAAAAGTAAAGTGGCATGGAATTTCTCCAAATATTTAATCGATGAGCAAGGAACGTACTTGGAGCATTTTGGATCTAAGGTGAATCCAATGTCTGAGGAAATTACAAAGTACTTTAAATAAAATGAGAATTCTCATCGGATTGTTTTTTCTTGGTTTTTCTATGAGTGTTAGCGCTCAGGGAAATGTTGACGGGTTTTTTAAGTCGAAAGGTGAATTGGATTTGGCTTTTTCGGGAAGTTATAGTGCTTCTAAAACCTACTTTTCTTCAGTTGGGTTAATTAATTTTGAGCGAAACCAGGTGATACTTGGTGCATATGGTACTTACGGAATTACGGACAAATGGAATGTAATTTTAAACCTACCACTGATTAATTTTAAGCCTCAAGATGCAGCAGTTTTTACCAAGTATAAGTTGGTAGATGTTAAAGGTGGAAATGGCGAGTTTACCCTTGCTCCGGCATTAGGGTTTTCTTTCCCTATGTCAAATTATAGATATCAATCAGGACAAGCTATAGGTCAGCAGGCTATTCAAATTCAACCTAAACTAATTATTCAGTATAAACATAAAGCCAACTGGTTTATCCAAACCCAAGGAGGATATAATTATGCTTTTGACCCAATTCCTTCGTCAGTATCTGCTTCTGTGAAACTAGGGTATATTTATAAGGCATGGTATTTTGATGCTTGGTTCGATTATCAATATGGAATAGGTGGTGAGGACTATGGTTTGATTAAGCCCGACTTTAGAAAACTAGGTGTTTCTTATGATAAAGTGGGAGGGGTAATCTATCGAAATGTAGGAAAGAAAACTGGAGTGTTTGTCAACGGAAGTTATATCTTTTCTGGAAGAAATATTGGAAAAGCTTATGCAGTTAGTGCTGGTTTTGTTCTAAAGTTAAAAACGAATAAGAAGAAGTAAGGCTCTTTTATTTTTGAATCGTGTCTGAGTCGAAATACGGAAATTGTTGATTTCGCCAGTTCATCATACCTTTATCTAAATCGACTACTTTTAGAAATCCAGCTCTATAAAGTTTTTTGGCAACAAATAGACTTCGATGTTGAGTTTCACAATAGATCAAGGTTGGTTTTGAGTTGTCCAAGTTTATCTCGACTAAATCGCGCTTGAAATGCCCGCCTAAATAATTTACGTTTACAGCGCCTTCAATGTGCGATTTAACATATTCTGCGTTCGTTCTAACATCAATGATGTTTATAGATGAATCCTGAATATACTGAAGGTATGACTCGGGAGATAACTCTTGATACACTCCCTTTTTAGTTAGTGATCTAATTCCGCAACTTGCAGTGAACAGAACTATGATTATGATGATTATTGGTTTCATTGGAATAAAAAAAGCCCACTCAATGAGCGGGCTTTAATAATCAAAGGTTTAACAAAATTGATTGTAAGCCTGTGCTAGGTTTTCAGCAATCATATCTGCTGTTCCTCCTTCAATGTGATGACGTTCTAAAAAGTGAACCAATTTACCATCTTTAAACAAGGCTATTGATGGCGAAGATGGAGGGTAAGGTAAAAAGTACTTACGTGCTTGATTTGTTGCCTCTCCGTCTACTCCTGCAAATACAGTTGCTAAAGTTGTTGGTTTTTTATCGTTGTTTAAAGAAAGCTTTACACCAGGACGCATATTTCCAGCTGCACATCCGCATACTGAGTTTACGACCAATAATAAAGTTTCTCCTTCGCTATTTTGAACCATGTCATCAACTTCAGTTGTTGAAGTTAATTGGTTGAACCCTACATTTGTAAGGTCATCCTTCATTGGTTGTACTAATTCTGGTGGGTACATAATTGTGATTGTTTGTTATTGAAACAAATTTACTGATTATTTTTTCTGTAGTAACGAATAATGTCAACTTCTGGGTCGAGATTATCATCATTTAACAAGTAACTAACAAATTCTTTAGAAATCAATGGCGCAAGCATATACCCTTTGGCTCCAAGCCCGTTAAATATGTGATAGTTTTTAATTGTATGATGTGTGCCTAACAATGGTCGACGATCTCTTGTTGTTGGCCTAACTCCTGCCTCCTGATTAAGTACTTCAACTTCTTCATCAATGATATAAGAGAGATTATTCAACAGTTCTAACTTGCCCTCTTCAGTTACATGTGTTGTAGGATCACTCCATTCATAAGTTGAGCCAATTTTAAACGTATGATTTCCTTTTGGAAGCATGAAACACTTTCTGTTGAGAGATAAGTCTTCGGGTAAAGTAAGTGATTTAATTGTTAGTGTTTGTCCTTTCGTTTGATCCAATGGAAGCTCACCAAAAAATGGACAGGATTTATTCAAATAACCTAAACAAAAAACAAGGTCATCGTATTGAGTGCCTTTGTAAGAAGTTCCTTCGAGCTGTGAATAATCAAATTCTTCAGTTAGTATAGTTCCATTTTCTTGAATCCAGGATTTCATGTTTGTTAAGAATGAATCAACCTCTACAAAAAACGTTTCTTTTAACCTTCCAGAACCGAAAGGATTCTTAGCTCCTGCATATTCCATATCTTCCGATGAAACATTATGCATGTATGACCGAAAGTCTTCGCGATTTTCTTTTTCAAGCCAAAAATTACGTTCCTGTTCAGAAGAAAACAATCTTCGGATATTTACGTCAAATAGAAATTTTGAGTTGGTAAGCGATTCATATTCTCGGTAATATTTCTTCAAAAACGGTATAAACTCATCTACTCGCCAGCTTTTGGTCATACGACGAAAAACCAAAGGGTTAATCATACCGGCAGCAATGCGCGAGCTATAGTTAATGCCATTATCCACGAGTGTTACCTCCACATCATGTTTAATTAATTGCGAAGCAACAGAAATTCCAGACAGACCAGCACCTATAATAAGTACTTTTTTTTTGTTTTTCATCATGCGATAGCTAAGGTAACAACACTAATTGAAAGCGCGGGATTTTTGGATCGTAAAGAACGAATAATTGACTCCATGGTAGACCCTGTTGTAATTACATCATCAACTATGATAGCATGATCAATGGATTTTATTTCGTCTGAAACTGAAAAAATACTTGATACATTATCCCAACGTTCAAAGCGATCTTTTTTAGTTTGAGTTTCAGAGTGTTTATTTCGGCGGATGAGGTTAAGTGCTATGGGTATGTTCGATGATTCTTGAATTCCGTTTGCAATTACCTCACTTTGATTAAAACCACGAATAAATTTCTTTTTTGGATGTAACGGAACGGGTATAAGAACGTTCGCTTTATTAAAGGAGGGATGGTTTGCTAGTATGTCACCGACTTCCTTTCCAAAATAATGACCAACCTTCTCGTTTCCTTTGTATTTAAGTCCGAAAAGGATGTCTTGCGACGCCTTGTTTTTATCGAAAAAGAAATGAGCATAAGTGCTTGTAATTTCTACCCGACCCCAAAACAGTTTGTCCATGGGCGAAGGTTCGGTGTATTTATCATACTGTGTTAAGGATAAATCATTCCGGCAAAAAGCACAAATGTGTTGATCAGATGGAGCCAACTCTTTTTCGCATGCCAAACATGAATTTGGAAATACTAAATGAACAATATTTGACCAAAAATTTTGAATGATTCGGGTTACACTAGTTGCCATGATTAGGGCTTAACATAATTAGGATTATTATTCACAATTTGTTGTTTAAAATAACAAATATTAATTATTGACTTCACATCAAATTGGGTGTAAATTTAAAGAACCTTATTTAAACGCCTGATGTTAAAGGCAGTGAGACGAATGGAGGGATTTTATCGACAAAAATGCATTTATGCACTGTGAATATCTTTATAATCACTGTTGATAAATCTGTTAGTGACTGTCATTAAAGGGATTTAGAATCTGAATGTTGATAACGTTGTCAAATTGTGAATTTCTTTAATTGTTTTAGGCTAGAAAAATGACAATTTTTGTATGCCTCTTGTAAGAAGGAAATCAACCAGCATTCGCTCATCCGATTTAAGCAAGAGGAAACATAAATTTTAAAGGAATAAAAGTAGTGAAAGGCTCGTTTTTCGCTGAAGATATATACGTTAAAACTTTTTATAATGGCACAAGTAGAACCAATTTTAGAAAAAAACGATAACCGTTTCGTTTTGTTTCCAATCGAACATGATGACATCTGGTCATTTTACAAAAGAGCAGAGGCAAGTTTTTGGACGGCTGAAGAAATTGATTTAGCTCCTGACTTGATTGATTGGGATACAAAATTGAATGATAATGAACGTCATTTTATTAAACACGTATTGGCCTTTTTTGCTGCTTCTGACGGAATTGTAAATGAGAATTTAGCTGAAAACTTTTTGTCAGAGGTGCAATACACTGAGGCTAAGTTTTTCTATGGTTTCCAAGTGGCAATCGAAAATATACACTCAGAAACGTATTCTTTGTTGATTGATACTTATATCAAGGATACAGAAGAGAAAAACGGATTGTTTAATGCGTTAGAAACGATTGATTGTGTTCGTAAGAAGGCAGATTGGGCGTTGAGATGGATCGATGAAGGGTCTTTTGCAGAACGTTTAGTTGCTTTTGCAGCGGTTGAAGGCATCTTTTTCTCAGGTTCATTTTGTTCTATTTTCTGGTTAAAGAAAAGAGGACTTATGCCAGGATTGGCTTTCTCAAATGAGCTGATTTCGCGTGACGAAGGATTACACTGTGATTTTGCATGTTTACTTTACAATAATCACATCATTGAAAAGTTACCAATTGAGCAAGTTCAAAAAATCATTTTGGATGCTGTTGAAATTGAAAAAGAATTCATTTTAGATGCTTTACCAGTTAAACTTATCGGAATGAATAGTGATTTGATGTCGCAATACATCGAATTTGTAGCAGATAGATTACTTATGGAGCTTGGTTGCCCTAAAGTATACGATGCTACAAACCCATTTGACTTCATGGAAATGATTTCAATTCAAGGAAAAACGAACTTCTTTGAAAAACGCGTAGCTGAATACCAAAAGGCAGGAGTTTTAAATAACGATTCTGATCAAACGTTTAGCTTAGACGAAGACTTTTAATTAATTCGGTACGGCACACCGACAATAAATATTAACAAAACCAAAACAAGTAGCGCCCATGTATGTAGTAAAAAGAGACGGAAGAAAAGAAGCTGTGAAATTCGACAAAATCACAGCAAGAATTGTAAAAATGTGTTACGGATTAGATCCGTTGGTATCGCCAGAAGCGGTGGCTATGAAAGTTATCGAAGGGCTTTTTGATGGTGTTACAACAACGCAATTAGACAACTTAGCAGCTGAGGTTGCGGCGGCAAAAACAATTGATCATCCAGATTATGCGTTGCTTGCTTCACGTATTGCTGTTTCTAACTTACACAAGGAAACAAAGAAAACGTTTTCTGATGTAATGACCGATTTATACACATACATCGATCCTAAAACAGGAGAAAATGCGGCCTTGTTAGCAGATGATATTTATCAAATCATTCAAGACAATAAAGATCGTATTGACTCAAGCATCATTTATGATAGAGATTTTAGATACGACTACTTTGGTTTTAAAACATTAACGCGCTCTTACTTATTAAAATTAAATGGAAACATCGCGGAACGTCCTCAACAAATGTTGATGCGTGTTTCTATCGGGATTCATAAAAATGATATCGACTCTGCAATTAAAACATACAACCTAATGTCGGAAGGTTGGTTTACTCATGCTACACCAACATTATTCAATTCAGGTACGCCAAAACCTCAAATGTCATCTTGTTTCTTATTAACAATGAAAGAGGATAGCATCGAAGGAATTTATGATACTTTGTCATCATGTGCTAAGATTTCACAATCAGCTGGAGGTATTGGATTGGCGATACACAACATTAGAGCGACAGGTTCATACATTAAGGGTACAAACGGTACATCAAACGGAATTGTTCCAATGTTACGTGTGTTTAACGATACCGCTCGTTATGTAGATCAAGGTGGTGGAAAACGTAAAGGATCTTTCGCAATGTATATTGAACCTTGGCACGCTGATGTTTTTGATTTCTTAGACTTGAAGAAAAACCATGGTAAAGAAGAGCAAAGAGCACGTGATTTATTCTACGCGTTATGGGTTCCAGATTTATTCATGAAACGTGTTAAAGAGAATGGAGATTGGACTTTAATGTGTCCGCACGAATGTCCAGGTTTATCTGATACGCACAGTGCTGAGTTTGAAGCTTTGTATACTAAATATGAGTCTGAAGGAAAAGGAAGAAAAACAATAAAAGCTCAAGACTTATGGTTTAAAATTCTAGAATCTCAAATTGAGACTGGTACACCATATATGCTATATAAAGATGCTGCAAACTCAAAATCGAATCAACAAAATTTAGGTACAATTAAGTCTTCGAATTTGTGTACTGAAATTATTGAATATACAGCTCCAGATGAGGTTGCTGTTTGTAATTTAGCATCCTTAGCATTGCCTAAATATGTTACAGAAGAAGGAACATTTGATCACGATAAGTTATTCGAAGTTACGTACCAAGCAACATTGAATTTGAATAAAATTATTGATGGGAATTATTACCCAGTTCAAGAAGCTGAAAATTCAAACTTACGCCACCGTCCAATTGGATTAGGTGTTCAAGGGTTGGCTGATACGTTCATAATGATGGGGCTTCCTTTTGAGTCAGAAGGTGCAAGAGCATTGAATAAAGAAATTTTTGAAACAATTTACTATGCCTCAATGACGGCATCTAAAGATTTAGCGAAAGTAGAAGGGCCTTACCAGTCTATTAAAGGTTCGCCAGTTTCAAAAGGTCAATTCCAATTCGACCTTTGGGGAGTAAATCCAACAGATCGTTGGGAGTGGGATTTATTGAGAGAAGAAGTAAAAGAACATGGTGTGCGTAATTCATTATTATTAGCGCCTATGCCTACGGCTTCTACAGCTCAAATTCTTGGAAATAACGAATGCTTTGAACCGTATACATCAAACATCTATACGCGAAGAGTATTATCTGGTGAGTTTATTATCGTTAATAAGCACTTACTTAAAGATTTGGTGAAAGAAGGTCTTTGGACTAAAGATATGCGTCAAAAAATTATGGTTGCGAACGGTTCGGTTCAAAACATTGAAGAGGTTCCGCAAAGATTGAAAGATTTATATAAAACTGCCTGGGAAATTTCTCAAAAAGCTATTATTGATCTTTCTGCAGATAGAGGAGCATACATTTGCCAATCTCAATCATTAAACATCTTCATGGAGAATGCTAATTTCGGTAAGTTGACTTCTATGCACTTCTATGGTTGGGAGAAAGGTTTAAAAACTGGAATGTATTACTTGCGTACGAAAGCAGCTACGGATGCGATTAAGTTCACAATTGATAAATCAGCGGTTCAAGAACCAACAGCAAAGTCAATTGAAGAAGCGCAAGCAGAAATGGCATGCTCTATTGATAACGGTGACGACTGCGAAGCTTGTGGAAGCTAAACAAACAATATAATCTTGTTTTGGTTAATAATTGTGCCGTAATAATTAATCACAAGACGAAAAGCCTCTCAATTTATTGAGAGGCTTTTTTCTTATGTGTATCTTTGTAAAAAAAACAGAATGCTAGGCTTAAAACTTCCAACTGACCCAAGATGGGTAAACATTGTAGAATCAAACATATCAGAAATTTTAACAGATCACGCGTGGTGTGAACAAAAAGCTGCAACCAATGCGATTTCTATTGTTGTTCATAACTCTGAACGACAAGATTTAGTGACAGACATGTTAGCGCTTGCAAAAGAGGAATTGGAGCATTTTGAGCAGGTTCACGATATCATAAAAGACCGTGGATTGGAGCTTGGCAGAGAGCGTAAAGATAGTTATGTAAATGAACTCGCTCGCTTTATGAGAAAAGGAACAGGTAGAGTTGAGTCTTTAATTGATCGTTTGCTATTTTCCGCAATGATAGAAGCTAGAAGTTGTGAGCGATTTAAAGTGCTTTCTGAGAACATAGAAGATGAGTCATTGGCCGAATTCTATAGAGAGTTAATGATAAGCGAAGCCGGTCATTACACGCTCTTCTTAAAGTACGCAAGAAAGTATGGTGAGGGTGTTGATGTTGAAAAACGTTGGCAAGAATGGCTTGCACACGAGGCTAGTATAATTGCAAATTACGGGAAGGAAGAAACAATACATGGTTAAGCTAATCAATGTTTCCACGCATTTGAGAGTCTTTAAAATTTACCTGAAAAGAAGCACCACCAATGGTTTCATAAGAAATGGATCCTTGGAGTTGTTTCACTAATCGTTTTACGAGCTTTAAACCAACACTCCTGCTGTTTATAAAATCTTCTCTACTCTCGATACCCGGCCCATTATCGGAAATTAATAGGATATACTCATCTGATGATTTATATAAACTAATATTCATGGTTGCACTCCCTTCTGGACGAACTGCATACTTGAAAGAATTGGTGATCAACTCATTAATAATTAAGCCTAATGGTATGGAAGTGTCTATGTCAAACGTGGTGTTTGGGGTAATATTCAACGTATATGAAATGGGTTGCGACGCATAGGCTATGTGAATGTTCTCCATCAAAGAATTAATAAACGCTTCAATGTTAATTCTCAAATCATCGTTTTGATAGAGTTCTTGATGAATTAAAGCCATTGCTTTAAGTCGTTTTTGTCCTTCGTTTATCACCTGTTGCGCTTGCTCATTATCAATTTCTCGTGATTGAATTTCGACTAAGCTGGAGACTATCTGAAAATTGTTTTTTACGCGATGATTCACTTCCTTTAAAAGCAATTGATTTTCCAACAATTGTTTCTCTAATTCAAGACGGGCGGACTTACTTATTTTTCGTTGATTTAAAACAGATTTAGTATAGAAATAACCTGAAAAATAAACCAATGCAAAGGAGATGAATACATTTATGGCGAGCCAGATAAATTGTGTGTTTGGCGTCAAATCAATTTGGTTATCTGCGTTTTTATTTAACCAAATTGTTCCAAGAAAGGTTAGAAAGGCCAGAATAAAGAAAAACTGAATGTGATAACGTTTCTTCAAATAAACTACCGACGCAACAGCTAAACCAGAAATTATATAAAAATGAATCCCAATGTATGCTATAGTATATGAGATGTATAGAATAACCAAACAACCTATTATAGTGATAAAGTAATAAGCCAGTAAATAGTAATATTTGTATTGTAGGTATAGGATAATAATGAGCGATGCAAAGGCAATCATCATTGTATAAATAATGGGCTTTAAACCTAGAATTAGGCCTAGAATTAGCGTTGAAAGACTAATTATAACCATGAAGAGTATAAATATATTCAACGCTCGAGCACTATCGATAGAAATGCTCTGGTCATCACTTTTAACCCCTATTTTTAGGTAAGATGTACTAAGCCGATTAAATGCCTCCTTCAATCGTTCTTATGCTAAATGAACCTTCTCCAATAATTCGTCTCGATGCTTTTTACCAACTGGCAAAGACTCACCATTTACTTGAACAGTAATGTAGTTTATGGATTCTAAATGTTTCGTATTGATAATGTGTCCTCGATGAATGCGTACAAAAGTATCATCCAATTTGTCAAGATATTCTCCAATCGTTCCTCTTACTGTGTGCTTTTTACCATTAATCGTATGTATGTCTAAATAGACATGGTCACTTTTGATATAAGTTATATCTGCAAAGTTGAGTCTAAGAAATAGATTTTTTTGCTTGATAAAGAGAGCATCCTTAACAATTAGGTTTTCTTTATTAATTACCTTCTCTTTCAGTGAAGCAAAATTAAAGAGTGAAAGCTCAATCGCGGCATAAAGCTCTTCTTTTACAAATGGTTTAACTAGAAATGCAAATGGTTCTGCTTTCTTTGCTTCGTCCAGGGTTGTTTTATCAGAGTTTGATGTTAAAAAGATAAAAGGAAATTTATATTTATTGTTAATCTCTGTTGCAAGGTCTATTCCAGATTTTTTTCCGGCCAATTGCACGTCCAAAATTGCAATGTCAGGTTTTTCACGTTCAATGGTTTCAATTGCCTCAGTATAACTAATGGCCGGTTCCAGAACATTGTATCCATAATCAGTTAAAGTATCACAGATGTTATCGGCAATAATTACCTCATCTTCAACAATAAGTATTTTTATAGTGTGATCCATGATTTTAAATAGTTGCTAGTCTCTAAACAAATATACTGAGGAAACGTGAAAATCTCTAAGTGAACAACAAAACGTTACGAACGTTTAAATATGCGTCATGAAAATCATAATGGGCGGTACGGAACGCTAATTTTGCTCTTGGTTTTTTAATTCATCATCAACAGTTAATAATTCATCGAAGAATAACTGACCAAATGCGCGAATAAGTGGTTCCTTTAAAAATTTGTAGACAGGCACATTAAGTTGATCGCCGCATGCACATGCCGGTTTGCAAATATCCCAAGAACTATAATTTAAAGCGGTGAAGTCTTGAAACTGTTTAACTCTTATTGGATATAAATGGCAACTTAAAGGCTTTTTTAATGAAGTCTTACCGTCTTTATGCGCTTGTTCAATAGAACATTTTGTGATGCCGTGTTCATCAAAAAAAACAAATGCACATTCTTTTTCATTAACTAAACTTGTGACGGCATCATTTTCCTGGTCTATGTAAAATACCCCTTGGTTTTCAATGACATCGATTCCTTCTTGTCTCATATATGGCTTTATTGCCTCAAAGTCATTTTCCAAAATAGAAATCTCTTCTTGAGTTACTGGTGCTCCAGAATCACCTTCAATACAACATGCTCCTTTGCAAGCATTTAAATCACAAACGAACTTGCGTTCGAAAATTTGAGTAGAGACTACTTTATCTTCAATTTCTATTAACATGGAGCTTTCTTTTTACAAAGGTCTAAATTCAAAGCGTAAAACGAAAGTAATTGCGTGTAGAAACTTGATTTTTCGAAAATTAGAAGTATATTTGTGGCGTAGAATTTACAGAATACAATAAATGAGGGGACGATGTCCCCTCTTTTTATAGCCAATGATTAGCAAAAAATTAATACAAGAATTAATTGATGAACGCATCGCAGAGCTCGATAATGGCCTTTTCGTTGTTAGTTTAACTATCTCTTCTTCAAATGTTATTCGTGTTGAGTTAGATAAGCACGAAGGTAATGTGGCAGTAAGTGATTGTATGTCTGTATCTCGTAATGTAGAACATAATCTAGATCGTGAAGAACAAGATTTTGAAATAAGCGTTTCTTCCGCTGGGTTAGATCAGGGCTTAAGAGTTTTTGCTCAGTACAAGAAGAATGTTGGTCGCGATGTGAAGGTGAAATTGAAAGAGGGGGGTAAAATCGAAGGAAAAATGATTGCCGCAACTCCTGAAGAAATCACAATTCAAACAACGCGTAAAGAAAGAATTGAAGGAAAAAAGAAGAAAGAAACAATCATTGAAGACCATGTGTTGAATATGGAGAATGTCGCCGAGACAAAAATTGTGATTTCATTTAAATAATAAAGCCGATGCCATTGCATTGAGAAAACAATAATTAGTAAAATTATGGATAGCTTAGAATTAGTTGATTCGTTTTCGGAATTTAAAGAGTTAAAAAACATCGATAAGCAAACGATGCAACATGTCTTGGAAGATGTGTTTCGTGCAATGCTTAAAAAGAAGTTTGATACCGATGAGCACATTGATGTTATTGTTAACATTGATAAAGGAGATGTTCAAATCTTCATCAATAAAGAAATTGTTGATGACGGTGAGGTAGAAGATCCAAACATCGAGATTGCATATTCAGACGCCATTAAAATTGAGCCTGATTTTGAAATCGGAGAAGAGGTTACTGAAGAGTTCAAATTTGCTGATTTTGGACGAAGAAATATTCTTTCTTTACGTCAGAATTTGATTTCACGTATTATGGAACTTGAAAAAGACCATTTATACAAACTATATAAAGAACGTATTGGTGATATCGTTACTGGTGAAGTTTACCAGGTTTGGAAGAAAGAAATTATGGTTCTTGATGATGAAGGGAACGAGTTGTTGCTTCCAAAATCAGAACAAATACCATCGGACTACTTTAAGAAAGGTGAATCTATCCGTGCAGTTGTTGCGAAGGTAGATATGAGAAACAGTAACCCTGTAATTATCTTATCTAGAACAGCACCTGAATTCTTAGAGCGTTTATTTGAACTTGAAGTTCCTGAGGTTTTTGATGGTTTAATTACTATTAAACGTATCGTACGTGAGCCAGGGGAAAGAGCGAAAGTAGCGGTGGAATCTTATGATGATAGAGTTGATCCAGTTGGAGCTTGCGTTGGTATGAAAGGTTCGCGTATTCACGGAATTGTTCGTGAGTTAAAGAATGAAAATATTGATGTAATTAACTATACAAGTAATCCTCAGTTATTTATTCAAAGAGCTTTGTCTCCGGCGAAAATAACTACCATTGAAATTAATGAGGAAACAGGTAGAGCTAAGGTTTACCTAAAGCCAGACCAAGTTTCTTTAGCAATTGGTAGAGGTGGACACAATATTAAACTTGGAGGGAAACTAACGGGTTATGAATTAGATGTTTATAGAGAAGGTGAAGTTGATGTAGAAGATGTAGATTTAGAAGAATTTGCAGATGAAATCGATAGCTGGATTCTTGATGAATTGAAAGCAATCGGTTGTGATACAGCGAAATCTGTCTTAGATATTGGGGTTGAAGATCTTGTTAAGAGAACTGACCTAGAAGACGAAACAATTCAAGAAGTGTTTAAAATTCTGAATGCCGAGTTCGAGTAAACTCAGTCCAAAACAGTATATTTAGACCACAAGGGGTTACGTGCCTTGCAAAATAATACGTAGAAAAAAAGTAAATTAAGGACGCATAATTTTATGGCCAAACCAATTAGATTAGGAAAAGCAGCAGGTGAATTAAACGTAGGGATGTCAACCCTAGTTGAATTCCTTGAGAGTAAAGGGGTATCGATAGATGCAAGCCCAAACACGAAGCTTGCACCGGAACAGTACGACATGTTGCGTACCGAATTTGCTGCGGACCAAAGTTTGAAAGAACAATCAAAGAAGACGAGTGTTACTCATGAAAAAAGGGAAACAATCTCTCTTAGAGACAAAAAGGAAGAAGAAGCTCCGAAACCAGAACCTGTTGCTGAACCAGAACCAAAAGTGGTTGCTGAGCCAGAGCCTGTTGTTGAGCCGGAACCTGTTGTAGAAAAACCAGAAAAGGTTGAAGAACCTGTAGCGGAAGTGAAAGAGGAGCCTAAACCTGAAGTGAAAGCTGAAGAGAAGGTTGAGGAGAGCAAAGAAGAGGAGCCGACAGATGACAAGGCGGGAATGAAAATTCAAGTGCTAGGTAAAATTGATTTGGATAAAATCAATACGAAAACTAGACCGGATAAGAGTAAAAAATCAACGAAGGAAGCTCCGAAGAAGGAGGTTAAACCAGCTGCTAAAGTTGAAAAACCAGCTGCTGAAAAACCAGAACCTGAGGAAAAAGACGCTGCGGCAACGAAAGAACCAGAAACAATTCGTGTACAGCGTACAAAACTTGCTGGACCAAATGTTGTTGGTAAAATTGAACTTCCAGTTGAAAAACCGAAAGGACCGACTCAAGCGGAACGACGTAAACGTAAGCGAGTTCGTAAAGTTGATGTTGCCAAACAACAATCTCAACAGAACCAAAACAAAGGTGCTGCCGGAGGAAATAACCGAGGTGGACATAAAAAAGGAGCGAAAGCACCGAAACCTGAGATCACAGAACGTGATATTCAAAAAGAGATTAAGGATACTTTAGCACGTCTTTCTAATAAAGGAGGGAAATCTAAAGGAGCTAAAAATAGAAGAGCAAAACGTGAAAACGTTGCTGCTAAAAGATTAGAAGAAGAAGCACACGCAGAGTTACAAGAGAAAGTATTGAAGTTGACAGAGTTCGTTACAGTGTCTGAATTGGCTACTATGATGAGTGTAAGTTCAACTGAGGTAATATCAGCTTGTATGTCGCTAGGTATCTTTGCTTCGATTAATCAGCGTCTTGATGCTGAAACAATTCAAATTATTGCAGATGAATTCGGTTTTGAAGCAGAGTTTGTAAGTGCAGAGGTTCAAGAAGCGATTCCTGTTATTGAAGATAAGGAAGAAGATCTTAAATCACGTCCACCGATTATTACAGTAATGGGTCACGTAGATCATGGTAAAACTTCACTATTAGATAGAATTAGAAATGCCGACGTAGTTGACGGTGAGGCAGGAGGAATTACACAGCACATTGGTGCTTACAGTGTAACATTGAAAGATGGTCGTAAAATGACATTCTTAGATACTCCAGGTCACGAGGCCTTTACAGCAATGCGTGCACGTGGTGCTCAAGTAACTGATGTTGCCGTTATTATTATCGCTGCTGATGATGACGTGATGCCGCAAACAAAAGAGGCAATTTCTCATGCACAGGCTGCTGAGGTACCAATGGTCTTTGCAATCAACAAAATTGATAGACCAGGTGCAAATCCAGATAAAGTTAAAGAACAACTTTCTCAGATGAACATCCTTGTCGAGGATTGGGGAGGTAAATACCAGTGTCAAGAAATTTCTGCGAAGATGAACTTGAATATTGAGGATTTACTTGAGAAAATACTTCTAGAAGCTGAATTGTTAGATCTTAAAGCGAACCCTGATAGAAATGCGAAGGGAACTGTTATTGAGTCTTCTCTGGATATTGGTAAAGGTTACGTAACTAACATGCTCGTGGAAACAGGTACACTTCGTATTGGTGATACAGTATTGGTAGGTAGAAATTATGGTAAGATTAAAGCGATGCACGATGAGCATGGTGTAAGTCTTACTGAAGTTGGACCGTCTAAACCAGTTTCAGTTTTAGGTGTGAATGGAGCTCCTTCAGCGGGTGATACATTCCATGTCTTAGATGATGAAAAAGAAGCGAAGGCTATCGCAGTTAAAAGAGAACAATTGTATCGTGAACAAGGTTTACGTACAACGAAACATATTACTCTGGATGAGATTGGACGTCGTTTGGCAATTGGTGACTTTAAAGAGTTGAACTTAATTGTTAAAGGTGATGTTGATGGATCTATTGAAGCTCTTTCTGATTCGTTATTAAGACTTTCAACAGAAGAAATTCAGGTAAACATCATTCATAAAGGTGTCGGTGCAATTTCTGAGGCCGATGTCAATTTAGCTTCGGCTTCTGATGCGATTATTCTTGGTTTCCAAGTTAGACCGTCATTACAGGCAAGAAAATTGGCTGAAGTGGAACAAATTGATATTAGACTTTACTCTGTAATCTACAAGGCAATTGATGAAATCAAAGCTGCGATGGAAGGAATGCTTTCTCCAGATATTGAAGAAAAAATTGTCGGTACTGCTGAGATTAGAGAAACATTCAATATCTCTAAAGTAGGTACGATTGCAGGTTGTTTCGTTACTGATGGAATCATCAAACGCAACTCTAAAGTACGTATTATTAGAGACGGAATTGTGGTTCACGAAGGTGGTTTAGGGTCCTTAAAACGATTCAAAGACGACGTAAAAGAAGTGAAAAACAATTACGAATGTGGTCTTAACATTGAGAAATATAACGACATTAAAGAAGGTGATATTATTGAAGCATACGAAGAAGTTGAGGTAGCTAGAAAATTATAATCTAGCTACATTAACATCTTTTGGTGATGTTTAGGTAAATGCATAATACCTTATTTGTATTTTTATAATAATATTAAAAACGAAAAGATGATACTAGGAGTATTCGGCCCTTGGCAAGTAATCGCAATTTTAGTGGTAGCACTTCTTTTGTTCGGTGGAAAAAAAATTCCAGAACTTATGAAAGGACTTGGTAAAGGAGTCAAAGAATTTAAGGACGCTTCTGCAAAACCGGAAGAAGAGTCTGAAGAGAAAAAATCATAAACACGTTTACAATGTTGCGAACGTATGCTGATGTAAGAAAGGCAATTTCTGCAGGCGATACAGTTATGAGTATCCTCGAAGGATACTTGTCGGCAATTGAAGGGAATAAAGACCTCAATGCTTTTTTAGAAGTGTTTGAAACTTCTGCTAAAGAAAAGGCAGCGCTTGTCGACGAAAAAATCAAAAATGGTACTGCCGGTCGTTTAGCCGGAATGGTTATAGGAATCAAAGATAACCTCTGCTATAAAGGGCATGTGGTTTCGGCTTCTTCAAAAATTTTGGAAGGGTTTGAATCTTTGTTTACCGGAACGGCCTTGGAGCGCCTTCTTAATGAAGATGCCATTATAATCGGACGTTTAAATTGCGATGAATTTGCGATGGGAAGTTCCAATGAGAACTCTGCTTTTGGTCCAGTTTTAAATCCCGTGAATAAAAAAATGGTTCCTGGTGGTTCTTCTGGAGGTTCTGCTGCTGCATTGGCAGCTGGTCTTTGTACTGCAACGCTAGGAAGCGACACAGGAGGGTCAATTAGACAACCTGCTAGCTTTACCGGAACATATGGTCTTAAACCAACTTACGGCCGTATTTCACGACATGGATTAATCGCTTATGCGTCTTCGTTCGATCAAATTGGGCCATTCACAAATAATATTGATGATGCTGCTTTGCTTCTTGAAGTAATGGCAGGTGAGGATGAGTATGATGCTACAGTGTCTACTCAACCAGTTAATAAATTTGGAGAAATTGAAGAATTAAAGAACCAACGTATCGCAATTATCAAAGAGGGATATGAGATGGAAGGGAATGACCCGGAAATAAAATCTGCCATGGATAAAGTAATTGCAGGTTTAAAAGATCAAGGTCATACCGTTGATTTAGTCTCATTTCCGTATTTGGATTACATGGTGCCAACATATTATGTACTTACAACGGCAGAAGCTTCTTCTAACCTTTCTCGTTTTGACGGGGTTCATTTTGGACATCGAAGTGATCAAGCCAAAGGTGTTGAAGAAACGTATAAGAAATCACGTAGTGAAGGATTTGGTCCTGAAGTGCAACGAAGAATAATGGCCGGAACTTTTGTTCTATCGCATGGTTATTATGATGCCTATTACACAAAAGGACAAAAAGTACGTAGGGTAATTCAGGATAAAACAATCGAAATTTTTAAAAATTACGATGCTATTGTATTGCCAACTACACCAACTACAGCTTTTGAGTTGAATGCAGTTAGTGATCCAATTTCAATGTATTTACAGGATATTTACACCGTACATGCCAACCTTTCTGGTAATCCGGCTATTTCTCTTCCAATGGGAACACATAGCAATGGTTTACCATTCGGTATTCAGGTGATAGGTGATTTCTTTAAAGAGAAAGAGATGTTGAATTTTTCTAGACAATTAGAAAAAATAGAGGTGAATTAATGAGAATTTTTGGAGCAATAATAGCAGTATTAATGATGAGCAATATGTTTGCTCAAAGTTATAATTGGACGAAAGAAGATAGTTTGAAAGGTGAGCAAATCATCAATACAATCGAACAGAGTCTTGATATGTTCTATGCAGAATATTCTCCTGAAGGTAATTATGATTCAATTATTGATGCTTTAAATTACGAGCAAGATTCAGTTCCTGAGTTTTCGGATGAAGTGTATTGTGAACGATTGAATGTAATGAATGAAATGAGTCCGTTTCATTTAGATTGCAACGAACAAACATTGAATACAATCAAATTTTTTGCAAGAAAAAGACGGGGCTTTGCTAGAGTAGTTTTAGGTCGATCTAAGCTTTATTTCGATATGTTTGAGACTAAACTAGCTGAACATGACTTACCAATTGAGTTAAAATATTTAGCGGTCATCGAAAGTGGATTACGTCCTCAAGTGAAATCTAGAGCGGGTGCATTAGGCCTCTGGCAATTTATGTATGGGACAGGTAGAATGTTCGGCTTAACAGAAAACTCATACATCGATGAACGTATGGATCCTGAATTGGCCACTGAAGCAGCGTGTCAATACTTGAAGAAATTATACGGTATTTATAACGATTGGAATTTAGCTTTAGCTGCATATAACGCTGGTCCAGGTAACGTAAATAAAGCAATACGTAGATCAGGAAATAAGCTTACTTATTGGGAGGTACGACCATTTTTACCAAGAGAAACACAAGGTTATGTTCCGAACTTTATCGCAGCAGCATATTTGCTGACTTATCACGCTGAACATAACATTATTCCGATGGAGGCCTCAGTGCGTTATCCACAATTGGATACGATGTGTTTGAACAAAGGGGTGCATATGGCATCGATTAGCGAATTACTTGAAATTGAAGAAGAAGAAATTAAACGGTTGAACCCAATTTATAAACGTGACTACATTCCAAAAACATTAAATGGCCAATGCATTACTTTACCTGCGCCGCAGATTGGTCAATTAGTTACATTGGAAGATAGTTTGTACAGTTTAGAAACGTTAAGATATTCAACGCCAACCATTCAGAATAATACGAGTAATACGAACAATACTGCAACAAATGATTCTGGTTCTTCTGACTCGTATACTTACCATAAGGTAAGAAGTGGTGAAACGCTGGGAACAATTTCATCGAAATATGGAACGTCTGTTGCAGAAATTCAACGTATTAATGGTCTAAGGTCAACAAAAATTTATGTTGGGCAGCGATTAAAAGTCAAAGGTAGTGCAACAACAAATACCACAACAAATACCACAACGACACCAACAGCGAGTAAAAAATATTATACAGTTCGATCAGGAGATACGTTTGGTGTAATTGCACAACGAAATCGACTTTCTCAATCTCAATTGAAACGATTGAACCCTGGTATTAACATAAGCAGATTGAGTATTGGTCAAAGAATTAGGGTAAAATAATTTTAGCCCGATTTTTGTTGCCTTTGCTCTAAAACAACATTATGACATTAAGAGCATTTTCAATTTCAGCACTATTGGTGCTTCTTTTTTCAGTAGGATGTGAATCTTCACACAATTCAACGGTAACTCGAGGTTTAAGTGTTACTGGTAAAGTTGGTGAAATTTTGGTCGTTTGTGATCAAGACGTTTGGAACTCTGAAATCAAAAATTATTTAGACACTGGGTTGACGAACTGGATTATGCCTTACTTCCCAGATGTAGCAACGTTTCAATTGGTTCACAAAACACCAATTCACTTTACTCAAGGGGTGAAACGCTACAGAAACACCTTGTTTATTAACATCGACCCAACGTATGAGGGTGAATATGGTTCTATTGTTAAACGAAACGATGTTTGGGCGGTTGGACAGCTTGTTGTTGATATTACTGGAAAAGATTATAATCAAGTTTTGGAAACATGTAAGCTGGGTTTATCCGAAGTTCACGAAGAGTTTGATACTAAAGAATGGTCCCGTATTTTATCTAATTTTTCAAGAAATAAAAACACGAAAATTCGCAATGAAGTCAAGCAAAACTTTGGGATTGATTTCGTACTGCCATCTTCGTCGAAGCTGGTTTCTAAACGAAAAAACTTTTATAGAATTGAATTTCCAGCGGCATCAAGACCAATAGAATTTGTTGGTACTGGTACCGAAGATGTAGGAAGTATCTTTTCGGGTATCATGGTTTATCAATATGATTCTGTTGATTCTACTCAATTTCAATTCGATGCATTGCTGGCAGCTAGAGATACCATGCTGAAATATAATGTACCACATGAGATAGAAGGTATGTACATGGGTACCCAATATAATGAGCTTGTTTATCCTGAAGGAAATATAATGTCAACTGTTGATGGTAAACTGAATGGATTCGAAATGCGAGGAATGTTTATGTTTAAAGGGTTACCAAAGCACAGTACAGGTGGAGCATTTTGGGCTTTTCACTTTAGAAATGAAGTAACCAATAAAATGGTATGTGTTAGTGGCTATGTAGATGCTCCCGCAACAACAAGTTGGACACATCCTTTACGTGAAATCCAGGCAATACTAAAGAGTGTTGAAATCGTAAAATGAAACTTTCTGCTACCATAATAACGCTTAATGAAGAGCGCAATATTGAACGGTGTATTCTTTCATTAAAGAATGTAGCAGACGAAATTATTGTTTTGGATTCTAACTCAACGGATCAAACTGAAGCGATTTGTCTTGCCCATAACGTAACTTTCATAAAACGTGATTGGGAAGGATACTCAGCCAGTAAGAATTACCTGAATAGTCTCGCCAATTTTGATTTTATTCTATCAATGGATGCTGATGAAGCAATCGATTCTGAGTTAGAACAAGAAATTCTAAGGATAAAAAGACTTGATTCTAATGATCTTTACAGTGTGAATAGAATGACGAATTATTGCGGAAAATGGATAAAGCACTCGGGTTGGTATCCTGACGTTAAAACACGCATTTTTCCAAAGGAAGGGTGTTATTGGGATGGTGAATTTGTTCATGAAGAATTGGTTTATCCACAAGGATCAAATATTGTACAGTTGAAGGGACATTTGTCGCACTATTCATATTATTCATACAAGGACCATAGAGAACGCGCAGATAAATATTCAACCTTAACAGCTAAGAAAATGAATAAGGCAGGAAAGAAAGCTTCTGTTTTAAAACCGTACTTAAGCGGAATTGCTCGTTTTATATCTATGTATTTTATTAAAGCAGGGTTCCTTGATGGTAAAATGGGATTTAAAATTGCTCAGATTAGCGCCCAATCAAACGTATTTAAATATCAAGAATTAAGACGATTTAATCAAGGGAAATGAACTTAGACGGTAAACGTATTATTATTAGTCGCACAGATAGTATTGGAGACGTTATGTTGACCTTACCAATGTGTGCTTGGCTAAAAGCGAATTATCCTTCTGTAAAAATCACATTTCTTGGAAAGGGATATACACGTCCAATAGTGGAGTGTTATTCGCTAGTAGATAGTTACGAGGATTGGAATGATTATGCCGATTTATCAACCTATAAGCAGGTTGAAAAACTACAGAACTTGGAAGCCGATGCAATCATTCATGTGTTTCCTAACAGTACAATTGCTAAAATCGCTAAGAAGGCTAAAATAAGCACACGTGTTGGAACATCACACCGTATATACCACAACTGGACATGCAACAAGCGACCGAGCTTTACACGTAAGAATTCTGATTTACATGAGGCACAGTTAAATCATGAATTGTTGCGCCCATTTGGTTTAAAAGAATTGCCTACTCTTGAGGAAATCGTTAAAACAACGAATTATTTTAAGGTGCCAAAAGTAGATCTTCCCAATGAGTTCAAAAGTCTTACTGATATCACAATCCTACACCCTAAATCACAGGGAAGTGCGAAAGAATGGCCGATAGAGAAGTATTTTCAATTAGCGATTAACCTTGCAAATCAAGGTAGAACTGTCATTTTTACGGGAACAAAAAAGGAAGGGGATTTATTTAGAAATCAACTGCCAAAACACGATAATATCATTGATTCAACGGGGAAGTTGTTATTAGAGCAATTGATAGTTTTGATTTCAAAAGCTAAAAATTTAGTTGCATGCTCTACGGGTCCATTACACATTGCTGGATACGTTGGAGTGAATACGATTGGTTTATATTCGCCAAAACGACCAATTCACCCTGGCCGCTGGATGGCTTTAGGGCCGAAGGTCACAATTTTGGTAAATGATGATCAATGTCAAGCATGTGCAGAAAAGCAAGATTGTTTCTGTATTGAAGAGATTTCTGTTAATCGCGTTGAACTAGTCCTGGTTTAATTCCGTACTTTACAGTATCAAACAACTTTTACTCAATATCGTCTACTCGAACATTGTTGTATCAATTTCTGCAATGTGCTTAAGTGCTGGTTTTACCTATCAGCTTGGTATTGAAAATTGGATAAACTATGGTTTATTCTCCTTTTTTTCAACCTTATCTGTCTATAATGGTCAACGGTTATTTAAGTCAAAACAACAGATTCAATCTCCTTGGTTAACTTGGGTTTGTATACATAAAAAACCACTTACAATTATTGTGATTTTTTCAAGTGTTTTGTCTTTAGGTTTCCTTTTGAGTGTGTTGAACCTCAATTACGTAACAATTAGTATTTTAATTGTTTCAGGAATTATTTCAGCGTTGTATGTGATAAGAATCAGGGGCAAGAACATGCGTGAAATACCTTATTTGAAAATTCACTTGATTGCGTTTGCGTGGACGTTGATTGTTATTGTTTTTCCAATAATGAATGAAGGGAGTGATGCTTCGGCAGTATATATAGGTTTCGCCCACTACTTGTTTTTTCTAGGTGTAACTATTCCGTTTGATATACGAGATTTAAAATATGATAAGGAAGATCATAAAACGATACCACAAGTGAGTGGAATTGAAGCAGCTAAAGGAATAGGAGTACTTTCTGTCGTTGCATTTGGCATACTAATGGCCTTGGTAATTCCTTCTTTACAATTAAACGTGTTGTTTTATATAGCAATAATAACCCAGTTAGTTCTTCTAATTGGAATGAATGAAAAAAGAAACGACATGTATTGCGCTGGTTTGATTGACGGTGCAATTGCAATTTTAGGGTTAAGCTATTTTCTTGTTTAAGTAAAGAGTGCCTTTACAACTTCCGTAATTTTAGAACACTGCACTAACTCAATTTTAAAGTTTTTTTGCTCGATTCCTTTGTTATATTTTGAAATAATAATCTTATCGAAACCGAGCTTTTCTGCTTCATATATGCGTTGTTCAACACGATTAACAGGTCTAACTTCACCAGATAAACCCACCTCTGCAGAAAGTGCAATATTTTTGTCAATGGCGATGTCGGCATTCGAAGAAAGAACGGCTGCAACTACAGCAAGATCTATTGCTGGATCATCGACTTTAATTCCTCCCGCAATATTTAAAAAGACATCTTTTGCTCCAAGTTTAAACCCACAGCGTTTTTCCATGACAGCAAGTAGCATATTCAACCGTTTGCTATCAAAACCAGTTGAAGACCGTTGAGGTGTTCCGTAAGCTGCGGTACTTACAAGGGCTTGTACTTCAATTAGCATAGGCCGCATGCCTTCCATTGTAGCAGCAATTGAAATACCACTCAAAGAACTATCACTGTTGGTGATTAAGATTTCCGAAGGGTTTTCAACTTGTCTTAAACCTGTTCCAACCATCTCATATATTCCAAGTTCGTTTGTACTACCAAATCTGTTTTTAATAGAGCGTAACAAACGATAAACATGGTTTCGATCTCCTTCAAATTGAAGAACAGCATCAACCATATGCTCAAGTACTTTCGGTCCTGCTAATGAACCTTCTTTTGTAATGTGTCCAATTAAAAAGACAGGAACATTACTTTGTTTAGCATATCTAAGAAGTTGGGCGGTACATTCTCGTACTTGAGAAATACTTCCAGGAGAACTTTCAATCTGAGAAGAGTATAGTGTTTGTATAGAGTCAATTACTAAAACCTCAGGTTGTATTGATTCTGCCTGTTTGAAAATATTCTGAATGTTTGTTTCAGTTAAAATATAGCAACCTTGATTGGTTACGCCAATACGCTCTGAACGCATTTTAATTTGTTGATCACTTTCCTCCCCTGAAACATATAGTAACTTAAGGTTTGGTGTTGTAACGGCTAATTGCAGTAATAAAGTTGATTTTCCAATTCCAGGTTCGCCTCCAAAAAGAACAAGAGATCCATAAACAAGTCCTCCACCTAGTACGCGGTTCAATTCTGAATCGCTTAAGGTAATACGCTGATGTTCTTGATGTTTAATTTCTGCTAATGGCTGTGGTTTTGCAGTTTCACCAGATTTAGAAAATGCAACAACTTGCGGAACTTGCTTTTGAACAAGCTCTTCTACAAATGTATTCCACTCATTACAAGAAGGACATTTACCCAACCATTTAGGAGTTTCATAACCGCAATTTTGACAGAAATATGCCGATTTAACCTTCGCCATTAAACAATATTAATTTGAGGACTAAAGTTAATTAATCAGAAGGGATTATTTCAAAAAATAGAAAAAGGATTGGGATAAGCTTACCCAGCGTAACTCTTACGTCCAAATTGTTGACACTTACGCTTACGTCTTTTATTCGTGCGTTTAGCTTTTCTTTTCTTTTTACCTCGGTCATTTCCTATTGAGTACTCAGTCACGACATCTTGTTTAGTTTCATCTGAAACTTCAACATTTGCCGAAGACGTGAATGATAAAAAGAAAAGAGATAAAAAGACAATAAACTTCATAACAACTTGATTTGTAATATTTAGAACTGCAAAACTAGGGCTTTATTGTGTGAATAAAAAACTAAAATTCGATAAGAATGAATATGTTTTCGCAATTTAGGGGTTAATCGCAATATTATTAAAATGAAAACACTTATTCTTTTCACTCTAATTGTCTTTTCTCAACTAATATACGGTCAAAGTCAACCCAAAGTATCATTTATTTTCCTTCAAGATCAAACGGAGGGAGAAATTGAAAATGTAAACGTTGACATGAAATTAGATTGGAATAACTTATCTCAATCAAAAATTATCGGAATTGCAGATGTATCTAGTTTAAATACAGGGAATAAAATGCGAGATAAACATTTAAAATCGAACGACTATTTTGATGTTGCTCAATACCCTAAGATGAGGTTTGAATGTTTAAGTTTTGAAAAAAAAGGAGATAAATATCGAGCTATTGGAAAATTGATGATTAAAAGCATAACTAACGAGGTTGAGTTTTTGGTTGAGGTTATCGACGGTTCATTAATTTGGTGGGCAACAATTGATACAGCAGATTTTGATATACGGGTCAAGAAAGGAGAGGGTAAAAATAAAGTCAAAGTTCGAGTAGAGGTTCCTCTTTCAAAATAAATAGGATGGTAAAATACATTGTAATATTGGCAGGCTTCTGCTTTGGTTTAAATTCATTTTCACAGGAAAAAGCAACTACAGAAAGTGGAAAGCGCGTATTGTTATATAAGGATGGAACATGGAAAGAAAATTTTGAGTTTATCCTCGATTGTACACCTGTTATTTTGAAGCAACCTAGTTTTAGTGGGCAAACCCTTAAAAAAAAGAGTAAGCTAAAACAGAGGATTCATTTGGTTGAATCGGAGCGAAACAGTATAACTGATGATGATGATTGGTTTTACAAATATCAATTGAGGTTAAAAGAACATGTTGTTCCAGCGAAGCATTCAAAGCAGCGATCAATAATACCTTTGAAGTCGCCTAGATCATTTCAGGGGGCTGAGTTAGTGAGAATGATGTATGATGATAATTACACGTACTTTGTGTATGCTGAGGGCTTGTATGTTGGGAGGTATCTGGTTGTGATGAATTCTAGTATTGATAGTGTGGCCTATTGTTTTGATTTTAAAAATTATATATCCAATAACAATTTTATCAAGGAAGACAGAAGTTATGTTAATCAAAGTATTCAATGGGCACAAATTGAAGAGGGGATATTATATGTACAGCATAATCACCGAACATATGCAAGTAGTTCAAACAATGAAAACGCATACATCACTGCAATTGATTTAAAAACAAACGAAATAATTTGGCGTACAAATCCACTTGTTGCTAACGCACAGAACTTTTTAATTGATGAAGAGTTTATCGTTTGTGGCTATGGTTTTACAAAAGAAAAGGATTACCTCATCACAATAGATAAGAAAACGGGTGCTGTGATAGAAAAATATTTACTTAAAACAGGACCTGAATACATAATATTTAAGGATGGTCAATACTATGTACGTTGTTATGACACGAATTATGTATTTGAGATTCGATAAATATAAAGAGACATATTCATGAACTCAGTTTCTCCACTGATTTGCATCCCGTTTTTAATAGCAACATTAATTGATGCCTGATTTTCTTTGTGAATCATTGAAATTACGCTATCCGTTGCTATATTATTGAAAGCAAAATGCCTAAAGAAGATAGCCAATTCTGTAGCATATCCATTACCCCATACTGAAGGCAACAATGAATAGGTAATTTCAAATTCCGGAGAACCATTGATTTCCCGTTCTATAATCCCACCTACACCAATAAAATTCCCTGTTGATTTTTCTATTACTGCAAGTTGACCATACGTGTTATTCTCTTTTCGCTCTGTTTGTTTATTCAACCAATTTTGAGCTTTCGCTTCTGGTGAAAAAGGATATTGATCGGCTCCAACATATTTTTGAGTTGGGTTATTCACGAAAAAAGGTGCCCAGAATTTATAGTCTGTAGATTGAATAGACCTAAAAATAAGACGTTCACTTTCAGTATGATAATAGGATGGGATCGGTTTTTCCATTGAAATTAGAAATTTAAATCCCAACGTTTTTGTAAACTCAGGTAATATGAGTCAACGCGTTTTGCATGTGTTTTACCTTTAAGTACCCCTGCATTTTTCACTTGATTAATCATAGCATTGGCTTCATTGAACCGAGCCATCCAAACATAAATTTCCGCAATATTACATTGAATCATAGCGGAAATCTTATCGTTTATTCTTGCTTTATTGTCGAAAGTGTTGCTTTCCTCCATAATTTGTTCCCAAGCGGCTAGTGCTTGCTCTAATTGTGCTCTTGCTCCAGAACGATCTCTTTCGTTTGCAATTAGTTGAAGGGCAGATACAGTTTTGGAATAAGCGTTTGTCACATCAGAATATTCATAGTTTTTAAACCTTTTAACCGAATAAATTTCAGTTGATCGTGTTCTTTTTACAAATCCCGCTTGATCATTTAAGTACGTGTTTGTTGCGTTTAATGCATTTCTTCTAGCGTATAATTCTAAATCACTAAAGAATCTATCCTCGTTATCTAACATATAAAGCTCGTGTTCAAACTCACTTTTGTAATCCTTCATCTGATACGATTTTTTCTCATTTAAAATGACAGTTTCAATTAGGTTTCCTTGTGTTGGTGATTGTAATGTCAATTCAATTGGTAATACATATTCACACCGGTATTTGTATTTCGTAGAAGATCCGCTTCCAGATTTTGATTTTATAATTCTCACTTCACGAATAGGAAGAATATTCACGGTAACTATAGAGCCGCCCATACCTTTTTCAAATCCCTCAAGATTGATAGATTGGTCTACAAGTTCATTGGAGTATTCACTATGCAACCTTGGTGCTTTTAGCATTGGATAAATTGGGCGCTGAGGATACAAAGGTGGGTTAGGTTTTGGTAACATTGTTCCATCTGCATTCGTTACGCCACTGTTAACTTTCTTTTGCCAGTTAGCTAGATTTTCAAGGTGAATTCTATCAATGTTTTTACATTGTGACTCATATGTAATTAAAGCGCGTTCATAATTTTCTAAAGCAACTTGTTGGCGCAATTGAAAAAACTCTAAACTGTCGCTGTTTGCTTGCTGATATCCGTGTTCAACGCGAATCTCATACGTGTTCAATGCTTTGTCAATTTGAATAAGTGGCAGTTGAATATAAGAGAATGAAACCTTATTGTCATTAATTGTCTGTGCTTGAATAGAAGCAATTGAGATTAAACTGATTGTAAATAGTAGTAGTTTTTTCATAGCCTTATTTTTTGTTTGACATTATAATACAATTTCCTTACCAAAGGGAATTTATCTATTTTTTTCTCCGAAAAATCGAATCATTAACGCCTCGTTTTTTGTTTTATACGCTTTTCGTGGTTCCGAAATTCGGGCAAGTAAATATTTTATTATTGGTCCGAAGGGCTTGGTTAGAAGGCGCTGCATTTTAGGGACTGAGGCTCTGAATCGTTCAAAATATGTATCAATTGAATCAGATCTAAATTTTAGGATTTCTTCAAGTTCTTGACCGTCGGAATAAACACCACAATGGAAATTTGCCTCTGCAAATGTTTTGTCTGGAAAATTAGCTTTACCTAAACCAAAAGATTCAAATGCGTTATCCATAAAAGACTGATAAGAGATAATACACGATTCTCCTCCTCCTAAATTAAAAATGCGCTTGGACAGCTGTTCTTGTTTGCCAATACTATTCACAAAAGCGTTGGCAGTATCATTTAAAGTGGCTATTTCCATGAGCGTATCTAATGGAACATGAAACATGATTTTTGAAAGCTTGTGACTTCCTATCCCCATGATTGCATTTAAACGATAAATGGTCCAATCGAGCTTGGAATTTCTGATGAGTTCTTCAGAGTCAATTTTTGCTTGTCCGTATTCATCCCATTTTGTTGTTTGCAACGGATCGTTGACAGAAATGTTCGGCGTTGTTAAACGATCTCCGTAAACAGTCACCGAAGAACTAAAAATTAGAAAGCAGGATGGAGAAAACTGTTCTAAACCCTTAATTAGGTTGCGTGTACCTTCTAGATTGATTTTTTTGGCCAATTCTGGGTGTTTTTCAACCATTGGTGGGATGACAGCGGCTAAGTGTATCGCATAATCTTGATTGACACATGCTTTGTTTACATCTGCTTGAGATGAAATGTCACCATAAACAATGTTTATATCTTCAAATTGAAGAAGTAACTTTCTGTTTTTTTTTGAATTACGCGCAAGGACTGTAATGAGGTGCTTTTTTTTATCAATCCGTTTTAAAACCTCAAGACCGATGTTGCCTGTTGCACCTGTTATTAGGATGTTCATATTATAAATAACGAACTTTCATGGTAACAGACTTATGGCTATCTAGTTTAAACTTAAAGTCTTCGAATTTAGGTTTGCTCCAAGCTGTGTGGTAATAATCTGAAAAACCAAACCCTTCAGTTGGAACCAACCAACTATAGTCCATTTTCGTGTTTCTATTCTCATCATCTAGCAAAGCTAAACCATAAGTTCCTGAAGGGATGTTGTAAATTTTATAAGTGAATTTTCCGTCTTTCATATCCGCCTTGGATACATATCGAAACGACCAAGGTTTTTCAGCTTTAAATGTTTCGCTGTCCTTATAGATTTGTACTTGAATTCTTCCAGATTTATTCCGAATATTTTCAAAATGAATAGTAATGCAATGTGCATCAGCGCTTTCTAAAACAAAAGAGCTCGTCAAAATCAAGGACGTTAGGAAAAATAAGCGAATGAGAAAAGGCTGTTTTAAAAACATGAATCAAAAATATGAAAACCAGTTCAAAAAACTAAATGATGACTAAGTTTTCGTGTAGAACACTTAGCCATCATTGAATATTGTCAAAGAGTTTACTCTTTTATTAATCGAAGTGTAGTGCTATTGTTCGATTCGTCATTGATACGAATGAAATAGATACCTGCATCACCAGAAATTTCCATAGAAACTTCGTTCTTGTCGTGAAGCGTAACTGTATTTATTAACCTTCCTGAAGCATCAGAAACCTCTACAGTTCCGGAAGTAATTTGCTTTTCAAAAACTAGAGTAGCTGTGGATTTTGTCGGATTAGGAAACAATTGAATTACGTTAATCTCGTTTAAATCATTGATCCCTACAATGTCAATGCTTACACAATCAGAAGTGTCTGTACAACCATTTGAAGTTACTTCTACAGCGTAGTTTCCGTTAGCTGTTGCAATATAAGTTTGAGAAGTTGCTCCAGGGATAACAGCATTGTTATTGTCACAATCTAACCATTGGTAAGTTGCGTTTGCATCATTTGCAGTTATCGATAAATCTCCATTATCTGTAACTCCGTTGTCAACAGTGTTGATTGTTAAGTTTAAGGTAACTGTAGAATCGCAACCATCTACGTTTGATAAAACCTCGGTATATGAACCTGAAGTTATATAGGTCTGACTATTTGCAGACCATGTGTACGAATCACATGAAGTCACATCCATGGATTCAGTTGTAGATTGTCCAATGTTTAAAACTAAAGTGTGATTGTAATCACATCCTGCACCAGTTTGTTGAGGTTCAATAACAGTAGTTGAAGTAGTATAAGTCATACCATTTACAGACCATGTATAAGAATCACAGGCAGAAACATTTGTTGTTAAGTCGTTTGCTGTATTGATTGTTAGGTCAAGAGAAATAATAGAATCACATCCACTAATATTGCTTCCAGTTAATACAGTCGAGTAATTTCCTGAAGTTGTATACGTTGTCGAGTTGGCTGCCCAAGTATATGAATCACAAGCAGTTTCAGTAATACTTGCCAATGAATAACCAGGAGTTAAAGCAACACCTGTTGTCCAGTTAGATGTAGTCCCAGTTAAAGCGAATGCATTTAATGTCGATACATAACCATTTCCAGAATGGTCAATAGCATTTGTTACACTTGTATTTGTTCCGTCAGCAACACCTTCGTTGAGTCGAAGATATAATTGAAGGTTCGGATCTGTTGAACATAATTCTATGTTCATATTTGCTAGAATTTCAGCTTGAGTTCTTGCAGTGTTCCAAATTCTAAGTTCATCCATTTTTCCATGGAAAGGAATTGAACCTCCAGAAACACGTTGTCCAAACTTTACATTTTCATTCCCAGAAGGTGTATTAACTGAGGTCAAAGAACCTGTCCCTTCTTGTACACCATCTACATAAAGGTAACCAGTACCACTATTAAGAACAAATGCAACATGAGTCCATTGATCAAGCGGTACTGCACTGGCTCCAGTTGCAATATTCGCATTCGTACCACCAGAAGTAAAAGTTAAAGCGCGACTTGCAGATACGGCAAATGTATTTCTTGATCCAACACTATTTACTCCGTAGTCTAATATGGCTAGATTGGCTGTTGGTGCACTTGAGCTTACATAGATCCATGCCTCAAATGTTCTGTTTGCATTCGAGACAACCCCTGGATAATTAGATTGTAATATGTCACTTGGGCCTTCAAAGTTTAAGCCATTTTGAGCGATGGAAGAATTGAATATGAATGTAAAAGTAATTACACTTAAGATTAGATTTTTCATGAGATTGTTAGGTATTGTTTTTTGTTTTTGCAAAAGTATGGTCTATTCATGAATAATTGAACTCAAAAATTATTATTTAACAGGTTGTTTGTTGTAGGTTAAAAAAGCACGTGTTTCTTATGTAACTTAGGTGTTATTAAAATTGTAATCAAACTTTTAACTTGGTATTATGAAAATAAACGATTTACACGATTCGACAAGATCAGTTTCTGCGCTTGCGATGTTCACGGGAGAAGAAGGTAAGGTAATTGCAATTCAAATTAACAAGAATGAGACGTTTAAAGAGCACATAACAAAGGTTCCGGCCATGTTAGTTTGTATCTCTGGTATGGCTACTTTTGAAAACGAAGATGGATTCAAAGAGACTATTACGCAAGGAAGTTATATTATGATTGAACCGATGGTTAAGCATTGGGTCATAGCTTCCGAAGACAGTCAGTTTGTCTTAGTTAAATAGATATGTAAGTACATGAATAGATTGATGAGTTAAATTTCTGTACGCTTGGAAGTTCGAGATTTTAAACTTTGATTGAAATGATATAAATTCAATCAGATTACTCTATATTTGTTAGGACAAGACTACTAAAACGCACTAATTAAAAATGGGTTTTTCTGAATTTGAAAATATGATAAAAGGACTTTTTGAGCCCGATTACCCATTTGATACTTCTTTAATAGCGTCTTGGTCTTCCATGCAGTCTTTAATTATCGTTAGTGCAATTGATGAACATTATGATGTTTTATTAAGTCATCAAGAATTGAAAAGTGCAAAAAACATTCATGAGTTGCACAATATTATCACTAAAAAGAAATCATAAAATGGCTTTGTTTAAGGTTTCCAACACCAAAATTGTTGGTGTATCCGGAGCTGTTCCTAAAAATAAAGCTTCAAATAAGGATCTTGTAGGATTAAATAAACAACAGATTGATCTTCTTATTAAAACAACAGGAATTGAATCTCGAAGGGTTTCCCCTGATGAAGTCTGTGCTTCTGATTTATGTTATACAGCTGCAGAAAAATTAATAGCAGAGCTTGGATGGAAAAAAGATGAAATAGGCGCCCTCATATTTGTTACTCAAACACCCGATTATCCAATTCCAGGTACCAGCATGATTTTACAAGATCGATTAAATTTGCCGAAATCGTGTATGACTATTGATATAAATCAAGGTTGTGCTGGTTATGTTTATGGCTTGTCTGTGATTTCGAGTTTAATGAGTTCTGGAGGGATAAAAAAAGGCTTATTACTTGTTGGAGATACGATTACTAAACTAATCGAAAAGGGTGATAATAGTGTCGTTCCAATTTTTTCAGATGCAGGAACCGCTACTGCCGTTGAATTTGATACAGAATCGGAGGATATGTCTTTTAATTTACAAACGGATGGAAGTGGATATGAAGCTATAATCGTTCCTGAAGGTGGGTCGAGAGATGTGAGTAAAGCCAGTATAAAAAAAATGCGAATGCAAGGGCATAGTGTATTTACTTTTGCCTTAAAAGAAGTCGTTCCGAATATCAATGCCGTATTAGAATTTGCAGCAAGAGAAAAAGATCAAGTTGACTATTACATTTTTCATCAGGCAAATAAACTTTTAAACGAGTCCATTAGAAGAAAAATGGGCATAGATTCGTCAAAAGTACCTTATACATTAAGCAAATTTGGTAATACCAGCTGTGCAACAATTCCTTTAACGCTCATAAGTGAATTGAGTAATGAAGTTAAGAGTCAAAACCTCAATTTGATTTTGTCTGGATTTGGTGTTGGATTATCATGGGGAGCATGTTGTCTAAATATTTCCGATATTGTATGTCCTGACTTAATCGAATTGTAATTTACCTAAGATGGAATATACTATAGTTGTACCTGTATACCGCAGTGTAGCATCACTTAAGCCTTTATATAAAGGAATAGCAGATGTGATGAGCGATCTTAACAAATCATTTGAAGTGATTTTTGTTGAGGATTCAGGAGACGAAGATAGTTGGCGAGAATTATTGCAAATTAAGGAACTTCACCCAAAGGAGGTTACTATTATTCGACTTTCAAAGAACTTTGGACAAAATGGAGCTACGTTATGCGGTATCGATGAGGCAAAAGGAAAAAAGGTTATTACAATTGATGATGATTTACAGACACCCCCAATCGAAATTAAAAAGCTAATTGAGTTTCAAGCTAAATCCAAAGCAGATGTGGTTTATGGTCAGTTCTCTCAGGAAAAGACTTCTTGGTTTAGAAAAATTGGTTCTTCTTTTATCAAAAAAGTATTCAATAAAAGTCAAGGAAACGGGAGCTCTATTGGTTCATCATTTCGATTAATAGATGAGCATATTGTAAAAAGATTAAGATTTCATTCGCAAGACCACTTATTTATAAACCAGGTGATTACATGGTATACGTTGAATTTTCAATTTGTAGAAGTAGAACGAAATGAACGAGAGAATGGTAAATCAGGTTACTCCTACCGTAAGTTAATTACGCTATCCTTGCGTTTGATTATTTATTATACGAAC
>Ga0193954_1000203_pt1 | contig 35644 bp, 26 predicted proteins | sample BB_5_MG_FD_140340 | JGI IMG/M metagenome (GOLD analysis project Ga0193954, IMG submission 140340) | Microbial mat bacterial communities from the Broadkill River, Lewes, Delaware, United States - BB_5_MG | ecosystem: Environmental > Aquatic > Freshwater > River > Microbial mats | place: USA...
ACATGGCGATAGAGATACCCAAAAAGTGATGATTGATAAGGTATTGTCGCTTTATCGTTAAGGTCTTATAGTTGTAATGTTTTTAGTTGCATTAATTATTTAACAATTAATGTTATACTCTACTTCAATTGACTTAATGGAGTATTTGATGAAAAGATATTTTTTTGTTGCTTTTCTTATGTTAAATATTATCCTTGTCAATATTGTTGTGGATAAGAGTTTTCTTAATCACAATAGTATTCAACACGCTACACTTGCAAATAATCAGCATCAACATCACCATCATCATAAAGCTGATAGCGTTGATCATCAACATGCTCATTGTCATAGTCTCATTTTTGCTGACTTTTACAATAATCCTACTTTAGAAGATGAAATAGTTGTTGTGATGCAAGACGACTACTTCTCTCTCAAAGAGCAAATCTCCCACCTCATACCAAAAGAGCTCCTCCGCCCTCCCATTTCATAGTTCCTACTTCTAACAAAAAAATATATTATTATAAAAAGGAACACTATGAAACAATTCATATTCCTGTCTATTGTTACAGGAAGCTTGCACGCTAGTGGTCTCTCTGCATTCATTACAGATGCAGTTAAATCATCGCATGCATTCAAACTTAGCCAGCTGAAAATAGAACAAAAAAAAGCCACTCTTGAACATAAGAGTATGTGGAAAAATCCTCAAGTCGAAGTCGCCTTTGATGATAAAATTAATGGTTCATTAGATATGGTGTCTATGGAGCTTTCTCAAGCTTTACCTATTTGGGGAGAAAGAGAAGCCACTATCAAACACTCCAAAGCATTACTGAAAAAAGCACACTACGGCAAAGAAAATACCAAACTCCAAGTAAGCTACTACGCAGCTAATCTCTACCGTGTACTCTATCAGCAAAAGCAAAAGTTACATACCTTAAAAAGTCAACGTAAAGAGATGAAAAAATTGCTTAACATCATTAAAAAAAGGGAGCAAAGCGGTGATGTATCGGGGATTGAACGTGATCGAATTGAGATAGGACTCTATCGCCTCAATGTCACTATTGAAAAAGAGAAAAGCCACTACCTCGATTTACTCTTAAGTGCACAAACTTTGTTAAAAAAACAAAAAGTTTATATTAATGCACCCATCAAACATCAAAGATTTAAAAAGATAAAACAACTTAGTAAAAATATTTTGAAGCATCCTAATATTAATAGGCTTCGAGCAGAGCTAGATGCTAAAAATCATGCCCTAAGCTTAGCTAAAACAAAAGCCTACCCCTCTCCTGAACTCTTTATCTACCAAGAAAAAGAGGGAATGGCTTTGGCGGGAACTCATGAGATTCATGAAGGAGGTATACGCCTTAGCATCCCTCTATGGAATCAAAACCGTGAAGCCATAGAAATACAAAAAGTAGAGAAGCTCAAAGCCTCAGAGAGTCTCAATAACGCCTCTTTTAAGCTTAAAGAGCAAAGCAAACGCTACTTTAAACTCTATACACGACTCAAAGAACAACAATATCGTTACAAGAAAAGAGTACTTTCCCAATCAAAAAAACTCTATCAACTGAGTAAAAAACTTTTTGAATCGGGTGAAAAAAGTCTACTTGAGATGCTTGATGCTCAGGCATTTTATTTCTCTTCAGAGCTTGAGTATAATGGGCTTATTTCTCACTACGATGAACTCTATCTAAAGCTTTGTGAGTCTCTATCAATTAATTTGCTAAAGGATCATTATGAGTAAGCTACTATTTTTATTAGCAGTATTATCCATGTCTTTTACAAGTTGTGAAAAACATAATCATAGTCATGAAGATGCAGATCAAAACAAAACAGAGCAAAAGCGTGAAGCCATTGCCCTAACACACTACACACAGTGGACAGAACTTTTTGTAGAGTTTGAACCTTTTGTACGTCATAAGCCAAGTACTTTTTTGGCACACTTTACCACATTGTCTGATTTCAAGCCCGTAGCCAAAGCCAAGGTACGTGCGTGTTTGGAGTATCATAAAGGTCAAAAAGAGTGTTTTAGTGTTGATGGAAGCAAATTTGCAGGGATATTCAAACCCATTGCTATTCCAAAATATACAGGAGAAGCAGAGCTTAGCATTACTATTGAGCTAGAGGGGCGTAGTATTGTACATCAGCTTGGCAAGTACAGTGTTTATCCTTCTATAGATAAAATTACTAACCTTAAAAAGGAGGAAGGAAATTCTGATATCTCCTACCTCAAAGAGCAACAGTGGAAAGTTGATTTTGAGATCAAGGTTGCCAATAGACGAACCATTCGATCCTCTATTCCTACTTTTGCTCAGGTCACATTACCCTCTAATACAAGGCAGTCTGTTTTCGCATCACTCTCAGGAGTAGTGGTATCTCGACCTACTATTAAACTTGGTTCAGAAGTTAAAGCAGGTGATGTGGTTGCTTATATCCTCCCTACCTTAGCTAAAGGGCAAGATACAGCTACTTTACAGTTTGAATATACCAAAGCAAAATCAACACTTACTTTGGCAAAGAGTAAACATAATCGCATACAAAAGCTCTATAAACAAAAAGCCATCTCTCTTAAACGAGCTGAAGAGGCAAAACAAAAGTACGAGATAGCTAAAGCAGCATTTGAGAGTATTGAAAAAAAGCTGTTGCGATTTAACTCCACTGATACCAATAACGGTATTGCTCTAAAAAGCTACATTGATGGTAAAGTTGTGGCTCTTGATGCTCTCAATGGTTCGTATGTGCAAGAGGGAGATGCCATCATTGAAATAGCCTCTCCTTCAAAAGTTTGGCTCAAAGCAGGTGTCTCTCAAAGCCAAATAGAGTCACTAGGTAGCCCCACAGGAATCACACTACTACAAGATAATAAGGATAGGGTATTAGCTAGGAGTGCTAAGTTGCTCTATTTTAGTGACCTTATTGATTCCAAAACACGTAAAGCGTATGCAGTATTTGAGCTAAATAATACCCAATCACCACTCAAGATAGGCTCTCTCTTCGCCGCAAAGCTCTATAGCGATAGAGCTAGAAAAGCTATTACTCTACCTCTAGGAGCACTTATTAATGATAATGGTGAGCATATTGTATTTGTACAGACGGGTGGAGAGAGTTTTGAACGTCGAGTTGTTGAGCTTGGTGATAGAGACACAGGATATGTTGAGGTGCGTTTAGGCGTGAAAGAGGGGGAACGGGTTGTAACTCAAGGGGCGTATCGAGTCTTGCTTGCTGCTTTGGCTCCCTCTACTGTCGGTGACGGTCATGCACATTAAGGAGAGAGAATGTTAAAAAATATAATTGTAGGCTCTCTACGCAACCGTGTACTTATTCTTTTTATTGCTTTTGCGATGATAGTTTGGGGGATACTTGAACTCAAAAAATCCACTGTGGATATTTTCCCTGATTTGACAGCTCCTTCTGTAACTATTTTAACTCAGGGTAAAGGAATGACTCCATTGGAAATTGAAAAACGTATGACCATTCCCATAGAAAATGCTCTCAATGGACTCTCAGGGCTTCGCCGTGTTCGTTCCAATTCTCTAGGAGGAATTTCTGTTGTTTATGCAGAGTTTGAGTGGGGGATGGATATCTACCGTGCAAGACAGTTAGTATCTGAAAAACTGCAATCAGTATCGGGGATACTCCCTAGTGGTGTAGAACCACCTATTTTAGCTCCCATCTCCTCGATTATGGGAGAGATTATGTTTGTAGCAATTCATTCACAAAAACATACGCCAATGGAGCTAAAAAGCATTGCTGATTGGGGACTTCGGCAACGCTTGCTCTCACTTCCTGGTATTGCCGATGTTATCCCTATAGGTGGTGATACCAAGCAGTATCAAGTACATCTCAAAATGGCAAAAGTTCTAGCCTATGATTTGAGTGTGCATGAGATTATCGATGCTATTAAAAACTCTAATAATAATGCTAGTGCAGGCTTTTTTACACAAAATTCACAAGAGTTTAGTATCTATGGTATGGGACGTATCCAAAACTTAGAGGATATATCTAATACCTTTATCAAAATGCATAAGGGCACCCCTGTTTTAATAAGAGATATTGCCAAAGTACAAATTGGTGTAGCCCCTAAACGAGGTATTGGCTCATTTAATGCTAAAGAGGCGGTTGTTCTAGCCATTCAAAAACAACCTAAAGCTGATACACTAAAACTCACCAAAACCGTAGAGACAACATTACAAAAAATGCAACTCCCCCAAGGAGTCAAGATTGAATTGGAACTCTTTAAACAATCCTATTTTATTGAAAATGCAATAGGCAACTTGACCCATTCTCTGCGTGATGGTGCAATTTTGGTCGTAGTAATTGTATTACTCTTTTTACTTAGTACTCGAGCTACTATAATTACTCTCACTGCCATTCCACTCTCTCTATTTTTTACAATTTTTTTGCTCAATGCACTTAATATTTCCATCAATACCATGACGCTTGGAGGTATGGCAATAGCCTTAGGAGTCTTGGTTGATGATGCCATTATTGTTGTTGAAAATATCATTCGTCGTTTGCAACTTAATAATAACCAAGAGGAAAACTCAAAAGAGACCAAACTTCGTGTCATTGCTGATGCAGTATTTGAGATAGAAAGTTCTATTGTCTTTGCAACTTTGATTATTTTGTTAGTATTTCTACCACTTTTTTTTCTTGATGGAATTGAGGGGAGGCTTATGGCACCTTTAGGGCTTGCGTATGTGAGTTCACTCTTCGCCTCTTTGGTGGTAGCTTTAACCATTACCCCTGTGATGAGTTACTATTTTTTAAATCTTAAAGATGCTAAAGTACATGAAAGTTCACACCTTATTAAATTCGTATCCTTCTATGAGAAGATTTTAAAAGTTAGTATTCATCGATGGAAAGCTTTGGTAGTTGGCTCATTTGCACTGCTTGTTATTGCACTAGTTTATCTCTCGATGGCAGGAAGATCATTTTTGCCTGAATTTAATGAGGGGAGCCTCACTGTGGCTATCGTCTCTTTGCCAGGGACTTCACTAGAGACATCAAGCCAACTAGGGAAAAAGGTAGAGAATGTACTGCTTAGCTTTCAAGAAGTACTTTCAGCCACTAGGCGTACAGGTCGAGGAGACCTTGACCCTCATGCTCAGGGAGTACATGCCTCAGAGATAGAAGTTACCCTCTCCCTCAAAGAAAAAAGTAAAGAGGAGTTTTTGCGACAACTTCGTACAAAGCTCTCCTCAATCTCAGGGGTTAATATTACTATTGGTCAACCCATTTCTCACCGAATTGATCATATGCTTTCAGGCTCAAAGGCTGCCATTGCAGTAAAGGTATTTGGTGAGAATATCTATAGACAACGAAAAATAGCACAGCAGATAAAACAGATTATGCAAGAAGTTGAGGGAACTGTTGATGTGATGGTAGAAAACCAATCGGATCTACCACAACTGACATTAACCTTTAATCGTCAAATTATGGCATCGTATGGAATAAGCATTCAAGAACTAGGTGATATCGTCAAAACAGCTTTTTATGGATTACGTTTGAGCAAAGTATTTGAAGGCAATGCACAGTATGACATAACACTTAAATACGATATGCTTGCTCCCCTAAATATTAAAAAGATTCAGTCTACTCTTATCAAAGCTCGTAGTGGGGCAGAAGTACCACTGGGTGCACTTGTAGATATATCTTATAAGCAGATGCCTTATATGGTAAGTAGAGAAAGTCTTGAGCGTAAAAGTGTCATTACTGCCAATACTAAACAGGGAGATTTGGTAGGGATTGTAGATGAGATTAAAGCTCAAGTTAATAAGAGACTTCAACTTCCTCAAGGGTATCGCATAGAATATGGAGGACAGTTTGAGAGTGCCAAAGATTCAACACGTATGCTTCTAACACTAGGTATTTTAGTACTTGGGGGGATCTTTTTATTACTCTACAGTGCATTTAGATCACTTAGAGATGCTTTGTTGATTTTGATTAACTTACCGTTGGCACTAATTGGAGGTGTTTTAGGACTATACCTCTCAAATGGTGTACTCTCTGTTGCGACGATGATAGGTTTTATTACGCTCTTTGGGATTGCAACACGTAATGGGGTGATGATGATTTCTCATATCCAAAATTTAATGCGATATGAGGGGGTAAAGGATTTCCATCAAGCCATTATACGAGGTGCTAAAGAGCGTTTGATTCCTATTATGATGACAGCTCTTGCAGCAGGGCTTGCTATGGTGCCTCTAGCCCTTGGCTTAGAAGAAGCAGGCAGTGAGATACAAGCCCCCATGGCAATTGTTATTTTGTTTGGTTTACTCTCTTCTACTGTTTTAAATATGATAGTACTTCCTGCACTCTATCTTAGGTTTGGACAACAAAAGGAAAGAATATGAAAAATATATATCTAGTTATAAGTACTCTTGCAATACTCTTGTTACAAGGATGCACACTGAAACAAGCAAGTCTACCAGTAAATAATCAGATGCAATCGTGTTTGCAAAAATGCAAAAGCGAAGGACTATTAAAACGCGGTTATCAAAAAGTGCAAAACATTGAGCGTTGCCAAATGAGATGTTAGTTTTGTAGATAGGCAATCATAACAGTCTGTTTTACAGGCTGTTATTGTTTCTAGTATAAATACTAGAAAAGTAAATGTGTGAATAAAAGTAACACTTACCAAAGGGGCAGTATGGGTATAATCGAAACACATCTTTTAAATTAGTTATAAAAACTATAACTTAAACAAAAAACTTTTACTCTTTTTGATAATATTGTATCATATTAAATTTTCTATAGGAGAACTATATGGCAAAAATTATTTGGTCAAAAATCGATGAGGCTCCAGCTTTAGCGACATATTCATTACTTCCAATCGTAAATGCGTTTACAAAAGCAGCAGGTGTAGAAGTAGTAGAGAGTGATATTTCATTGGCAGGTCGTGTACTCGCTGCAATGGGTAAAGCAGAAGATAATCTTTCAAAGTTAGGTGAGGTTGTTTTACAAGAAGATGGAAACATCATCAAACTTCCAAATATCTCAGCTTCAGTAGGTCAGCTTAAAGATTGTATCGCTGAGCTTCAAGGTCAAGGTTATGATATTCCTAACTATCCTGAAAACCCTGCAAATGCCCAGGAAGAAGAGATTCAAGCTAAATATGGTGTATGTTTAGGTTCTGCGGTTAACCCAGTACTTCGTGAAGGTAACTCAGATAGAAGAGCGGCTGTTGCGGTTAAGAAGTTTGCACAAAATAACCCACACAGATTGAAGCCATTTGCTGATGATTCAAAAGCGTACGTTGCACATATGGCAGGTGATGGTGATTTCTTCTCAAATGAGCAATCAATTACTTGTGGTGGTGATGCAAAAGTTACTATCGCACTTAATGGTAAAGAGCTTACTTCTATCGATGCAATGGAAGGTGAAGTACTTGATGGTACATTTATGTCTGTTGCAAAGCTTAGAGCATTTTATAAGCAGACAATTCAAGATGCAAAAGATAAAGGTCTTATTTGGTCACTACACCTCAAAGCAACGATGATGAAAATTTCTGATCCGATTATGTTTGGTCACGGTTTTGAAATCTTCTTCGAAGATGTATTTGCAAAATACGCTGATACATTTAAAGAGCTTGGTGTTAATCCAAATATGGGTATGAGTGATTTAGAGAAAAAAATCGCTGGTCACGCACTTGAAAATGAGATCAAAGCGGCATTCCAAGTGGTAGTTGACGCGGATGCTCCAAAGATTGCAATGGTTGATTCTGACAAAGGTACAACAAACTTTAATGCTTCTAACGATGTAATTATTGATGCTTCTATGCCTGTAGTTGTAAGAGAAGGTGGTAAGCAGTGGGATAGAAATGGTGACGCACTTGAAACTGTTGCTGTTGTTCCTGATTCTACATATGCTATGTTCCACGAAGAGATGGTAGCTGATTGTGTTAAAAATGGTCAGTACGATGTATCTACAATGGGTGCAATGCAAAATATCGGTTTGATGGCTCAAAAAGCTGAAGAGTATGGTTCTCACCCAACAACATTTGAATTGGCTGAAGCTGGTACTGTAACTGTATCTGCTGGTGATAAAGTTCTTATGACATTTGAGTGTGAAGCTGGAGATATCTGGAGACTTGCTAGAACAAAAGATATTCCAATTAGAGACTGGGTAAGATTGGCTGTTGAGCGAACAAGAATTGAGGGTATTCCTGCAATCTTCTGGCTAGATGAAAACAGAGCACACGATGCAGAGCTTATCAAAAAAGTAAACGAGTATCTTAAAGAGTATGATACTGATGGTCTTGACATTCAATTTATGAAAGTTACTGATGCAACAAGATTTACAAATGAGAGAATCCGAAAAGGTGAAAACACTATCGCTGTAACAGGTAACGTTCTTAGAGATCACCTGACAGATATGTACCCAATCTTAGAGCTTGGAACATCAGCTAAGATGCTTTCAATTGTTCCATTGATTGCTGGTGGTGGATTGTTTGAAACAGGTGCTGGTGGTTCTGCTCCTAAGCACGTTGATCAATTCTTGGCTGAGGGTCACTTAAGATGGGATTCACTGGGTGAGTTCTTAGCTCTTGCAGAGTCTCTTAGAATGATCAACCAAAAGAATGGTGATGCTAATCTTGCTGCTGTTACTGCTGGACTTGATGCTGCTAACCAAGGTTACCTTGATAACAACAAAGCACCTGGTAGAAAATGTGGTCAGCCTGATAACAAAGCGTCTCACTTCTTCGTTGCACAGTACTGGGCAAATGCACTTGCATCATCAGACAACGCTGATATTGCAGCAAAATTCGCTCCTGTGGCTAAGGCTCTTACAGAGAATGAAGATAAGATTATGGAAGAGTTATTAGCTGTAGCTGGTAACGCTCAAGATGTTGGTGGATACTTCCATCCAAATGACGAGATGGCTTCTAAAGCAATGAGACCGTCAGTTACACTTAACGAGATTATCGATAGTATCTAATCTCCTTCTAAGGTGGGTTAAACCCACCTTGATGTATCATAGATAGTTTTTGGATTATGCTTTTTTTAAGAGCAGAATTCAAAGATTATAAAACCATTAGCTTTATAAGATAAGGGAGGAGACATTTATGGGAAAAGGTAAAAAAGTATCGATTATTGGTGCTGGTAATGTGGGTGCAACCGTTGGTTACTCATTGGCAATGCGTGGAGTTTGTCACGAGATTGTACTAAGAGATAGAAATATCGAGATTGCCAAAGGTAAAGCACTTGATATGAGTCAAGCTGCCAATGCCGCAAGAATGCATACGGTTGTCAGTGCAGCCGAAGAGGCACACGATATGGCAGGCTCTGATGTAGTAGTTATTACAGCAGGTAGCCCACGTAAACCTGGTATGAGTAGAGATGATCTACTTATTATGAATGCTGAAATTACCAAGCAAGTCGTAGGGGATGTCAAAGAGCACTGTCCTGATGCCATTATCATTATGGTATCCAATCCTCTTGATGTAATGACCTACGTGGCTCTTAAAGAGAGTGGTTTTCCAAAAGAGCGTGTTGTTGGAATGGCAGGGATTTTAGATTCAGCTCGAATGGCTCACTTTATCTATGAGAAGATTGGATACGGTGCAGGTCAGATTCGTGCTTCGGTAATGGGGGGGCATGGGGATGATATGGTTCCTTTGCCAAAGTTTTCAACAGTAGCGGGTGTACCTCTAAGTGATGTACTCACTGAAGAGGAGATTATTGATGTGGTGGAGCGAACCAAAAATGGTGGAGCGGAGATTGTAGGACTACTTAAAACGGGTTCAGCCTATTACGCTCCTGCAAAATCAACTACATTGATGGTTGAAGCGATTCTCAAAGATACCAAGCAGATTCACTCCTGTGCCGTCTATCTTGATGGACACTATGGATACTCTGATGTGGTGAGTGGTGTGCCTGTTGCATTGGGTGCAGGGGGAGTAGAAAAACTCTTTGAAGTGACGTTGAGTATGGGTCAGCAGAGACGATTTGCCAAGTCGGTACAGTCGGTACAGACCATGATTGATACCCTTAATGCCAATAATTTTTTTGAGGATAAATAATGAGAGAGATAGCGTTTGACACCGTAGTCAAAGCAGTGCGTGATATTATCGTGCATTGCGGTACAGACTTACCTGAGGATGCTTACAATGCCTTAGCTCAAGCGATGGAGGATGAGAAATCACCTGTATCCAAAGAGGTACTTAGACAAATTCTTGAAAATGCCGATATTGCCAAAGATGAAAAACGACCACTCTGTCAAGATACAGGGTTGGCAGTATTTTTTGTCAAAGTAGGTGATGAGGTGAAGATTAAGGGTGGACTCTTACGTGATGCCATTAATCAAGGGACAGAACAAGGGTATACCGATGCGTATTTGAGAGCCTCTACCTGTGAGCCATTTACTAGAGCAAATCTCAAAGATAAAGTGGGGTATAACCTCCCTGCTATTATTCATTTTGATATTGTGGCAGGTGATACCATCGATATCGAATACGCTGCCAAAGGTGGAGGAAGCGAGAATGTATCTCGTGCGACTGTTTTACCACCCGCAGCAGGAATGGATGGTGTAGTAGAGTATGTTAAAGAGGTGATTTCCAATGCAGGACCAAACCCATGCCCTCCAATTACTGTGGGAGTTGGGATTGGTGGAACATTTGAAAAAGCGGCAATATCGAGCAAACATGCCCTCTTTAGAGAGCTTGGCGTGGTTAATGAAGACCCAGAAATGGCAGAGCTCGAAGCACGAATGCTAACAGAAATCAACAATCTTGGAATTGGTGCAATGGGAATGGGTGGAACGAAAACCGCTCTAGGTGTGCATATCGAAGCCAACCCATGCCATATTGCCTCTTTGCCTGTTTCAGTCAATGTTCAGTGTCACTCTTCACGACATACCCATATCACAATCTAAGGATCGATGATGAGCAAAACGTATAATCTAACCACACCTATTACAGAGGAGCAAACGAGACAACTAAAAGCAGGGGATGTTGTCTATCTAAGCGGTACAATCTTTTCTGCAAGAGACGCAGCCCACAAGAGACTTGTAGACCTTATCGAAGCAGGTGAAGAGCTTCCATTTGATTTGGAAGGAAGCGTAATCTATTTCGTAGGACCAACCCCTCCAAAGCCAGGTGACCCCATTGGAAGTGCAGGACCTACAACTAGCTACCGAATGGACAGCTACTCTCCAACTATGCTAAAGCACGGAAGCAAAGGGATGATTGGTAAAGGTAAACGAAACCAAGATGTCAAAGATGCTTGCAAAGAGTATGGTGGTATCTACTTTGGTGCTACAGGTGGAGCAGGTGCTTTGCTAGGTAAACAAATTAAAGCAGCTGAAGTCATCGCCTACCCAGAACTAGGTCCAGAAGCTGTGCGGAAGCTCGAAGTAGAAAACTTCCCTGTAACTGTTATCAACGATACTTACGGAGCTGATCTCTATCAAATGGGTAGAGAGCAGTATGAGGTAAAAGCCTAGGAAGTGATGCGTTAGCTTCACAAACAAGTGAGGTTAAAACCTCACCCCTATCCTCTCAACAACTTACACAAGCAAAAATCACTCTATTTCATCCTATACAAGCGTACATTTTTTTCAAACTTAAACTCTATTGCCTCAATAACGTAGACTCTTTTAGTGAGTTATGAAGCCAAAATATAACCATAATGTAATCAAAATGTAACTAAGCTGTTATAAAATGTCACCAACTATTAACCATTAGGGTATTTATACAAGGAAAAAGAGACATGAAAAACATATTACTATCCGTTGCTGCAATGACAACACTCTCATTAGCAAACACTACCGCTACATCAGACGAGTCAATGACAACACCAGCACCTGAGGCACCAAAGAGTACAACTATCTTCGATAGAATCCATGCCAAAGGGGATTTGAGATTACGCCATGAACTCATTGAGCGAGATGATAAAACGGATAAGTATCGAGAGCGATTTAGACTGCGATACTCGATCAATTTTGATATTACCGATAGTCTTAGACTTGAGACTGCTCTTTCAAGTGGTAAAGGGAACCCAACTTCAGGAAATGTAAGCTTTAAAGATGATGAAAATATTGCAGATTATTTTTTAGATGTGCTTAAACTTGATCTTTTGAATTTGACGTATAAATTTGATAACTCTTGGGTAAGTGTGGGTAAAAGCAAACACAATATCTATCGACCAATCAAAACACAGCTTATTTGGGATAACGATATTCGCCTAGAGGGTGTGAATTATGGATACAAAGATGGCACACAAAACTATCGATTGGGTATCAATAAACTCCACAGACTCGAAAATGAAGCAGGTAGCAATGATGATATCTATATTTTCCTAGCTCAGTATGTCCATACGATGAAACTTGATAGCTCTAAACTCAATTTGGGTGGTGGTTTTTATTACTACGATGGTGTCAAGGGGAATACCACTCCCTATGCCAAAGGAGCTTTAGGGAACAGTATGGACGCAGCGGGACTCTATCTCAATGACTACGCAATTGTAGAGGCATTTTCAGAGTTAAAAGTAGGGGATGTGATGGGTAAACCCTTCAAACTTGCTGCCACTCTTGCCTACAACACCGCAGCCGATGATGATAACTTTGCGTATGATATTAGTATGCAGTTAGGGGATACCAAAAACGTAAACGATTGGAAAGTAGGCTATACCTACAGAGATATTCAAAAAGATGCCGTATTTGCAGCACATAATGACTCCGATTTCATCGCAGGTGGAACAGATGGTAAAGGGCATATTATCACAGCAAAATATAAGTTTGCTAAAAATGTAGATTTGGGTGGACACTTCCAATGGGCGACACTCAATGATAGTAAAAGTGCTATAGGGGTAGAGTCAGACTACCACCGTGTACAGTTGGATGTGATTTTAAAATTCTAATCTAAGCACTATATTAAAAAAACTTAACTTCTTAAAATCAAACCCTTGCCATCTTGGCAGGGGTTACGCACTATCACCCTTATTATAATTTAATAAAATATAAAAAACATTTTTTACTATTTTTAGCAAGTTTACGCTATAGTTATTCCATTTAGTTTTTGGGAGCATCTACTATGGTTATTATCAATGCCACTATACCTACCTACAATCTACCTGTCAAACGTATCTTGCCCAAGCTCTTTCAATCTTATGTCTATACCACACTTGATGACAAAGAGCATGCGGGCTACAAACACCCTAATGGCAAGGTCTTTAAATCGATGAATTTTAAACTGCTTTACCGTGGGCATGATCTGCATATTTGCTACACCGCTCTTGATAAGGAGTATGAGAAGCATATTGCCCAAGAGATTTTACTTAATGGTCTAAAACTAGGTGAAATCCATATCGCCTCTACACAAGTAGAACTAAAACGTCGTGAAGCCATTGGCAACTCCATTACCGTGGGGGGCTTTGTGGTAGGGGCTATCAAAGATGGCAAACTGGGCAAAAAAAAGATCTATATCGAACCCAAAACCGATAAATTTCAAGAGATTATCCACAACCATACCCTACAAAAATATGAAACCCTCTTTCAAGAGCCCTACAGTGACACACTAGAGATCAAGCTCATCAAGCAATACCCAAAACCCAAAAACTTTTTTTACAACAAAGGTGTGATCAAAGCATGGTATGGTGTTTACGACATCAAAGCCAATAGCGATATGCTAGAACTCATCCTCGATACAGGTATAGGGGCAAATGCAATGCAAGGATTGGGGTTTGTGGAGGAGATAAAAAAGAAGCAGACACACTAACAACAATTTCTATGTTTCAAATCCCATAGGGAAGTTGTTTTTGTGTCCACTACTGAAATAATAACCAAAAAGTGAGTTTTTGTCAAATAGTATAACTACAATTTCTATTAACTTGATTTTATTTTTCTTTTCTGCTATCATTTTACAAAACAAAAGGATAATCATGGATATTAGTTCTATCGTGTTAGTTGTTGTGGGTATTGGTTTCATTGGTCTTTTTTTTGCACGAAATGTTAATATTACAATAAATTTTAAACAAAGTGAAAAGTAAAATGCAATCGTTTGATAAGTGGAATGAACTTAAAAAAGAAATTTCTCAAAAAGGCTCTGTTTATACCAAAGAGGGACAAATCTATTATGCTTCATTGGGACACAATATAGGTTTTGAACAAAATGGTCGAGGAGATAAATTTATGCGTCCTATTTTGATCTATAAAAAATTTGGTAAAGAGACCATTTTGGGAATACCTTTATCAAGTCAAGTAAAAGAGGGTAGATTTTATTATACTTTTAGTTTTCAAGCTAATAAATTAAGTGTAGCACTGCTTTCTCAGATAAGACTACTTGATACAAGAAGACTCTACTCAAGGCTTGGGAGAATGAAAAAAGATGATTTTATAAAAATGAAGCAAAAATTGAATGAATTGATTAATTAGTTTGTCAAGGGGTCACCCTTGACGGAGCCATAGTTTCAGGCAGTTTAGACTTATATTATATCATCTTGATGCTAATGTAAGCTTTAAAATATCAACTTATAGTGACAGGAATTAAATAATATTAATTAAGTATAAAACTAAAAAACATTTATAAAACTTAATTATATTAAGTGTTTTGAGGTATAATTTATTTTATAAAAGGAAATGAGTAGTAATGGCAGATATAATAAAGACTTTTTATAATTATGGAAAATATTTTGAAAATGACCTCTTAGAGAGTTTTAATCAATTGAGTTCAAAAAAAATAGATAAAATTTTGCATATAGAGCTAAGTGACTATAGTTATGCGTTAAAAGATACTGAGACTTTAAAGGATAGGTTGGTTCTCTATATTACTTCATCAGCTGGTGGGAATCTTTTTCCTTTTATCTTTTTGAGTGAAAAACTTTTTGATATTGAAGTAAAGGGAAAGATCAAAAAAGGTGGAATAGTAAAATCTTTTGAAAATATGAAAAAATATTTGACAAAAGATGAGCAAAGAGAGTTAAAACTTATTTATCAAAATATTGATTTTCAAAAGCTTCAAGAGTTGGTTGAACTAGAAGTTGAAAATAAAACAGACTTGAAAGAGAGTTGGTATCTAGCACTCTCTTATAATGAAAAGTTTTTTAATGAAAAATTTCCTAATATTTTTCAAAAAATGCTAGAGACTAAAGGGAGTGAGCTGTCGTTAAATGGTCACTGTTTTATAGATAAAAGTGTAGCTAAGGTTGGTTTTGATGTAGGGTTGAATTTTTGTAGCACCAATGAAATGAGTGATAGTATGGCAAAAACGATTAAACCACGCCTTTTACCTATCTCTAATGAAGCAGGTCGTTTTGTTAAACTTGGATTTGAAAAAGCCTTTATTGATTTGAAGTTCAAACTTTTTGGCTTGAACTATATTTTATTGCCAACTGTTTTTGATGAAAATCTCAATAGTGAAGTTTTTGATGAGATCAATCAAGCTAAACGAAATGATGATGACAGAAGAGCTATTGATGAGAGAGTGATGTTAGAGGAGGACTTAGAGGAGCTAGTGGAAGAGCTTGATAAGAAAAGTCTCACTAATGAGCTTCTTTTTACGATGCTGTTTTATGAAAAGAACAATAAAGAGATTGTCGTTTCACACACTATTGAAGATGTAGTCCCTACTCGTATCTCCACTGCTAAAACCTTGATGAAACATTATAACATTGATGCCTCTAAACTCTCAAAATATGAGAAAAAAACAGTTAAGGGTAAAAATCCTCATATCATTTATATACGAGACTATATCAATGACCGACTTTTTTTAGCAAAATTACTTTTTGGCAAAGAGAGAATAGATAAGGAGCAGTTGTATCACGCACTTTATAAAAAGATTATCTTTGGGAATGGTGTTGAGCATGAGAAAAGAGAGTTTTCAAAAATTTTACATGGATACTACAAAGATGATACCAACTTTAATAAGCATCAAGAACTTTTAAAGTTTTTGAGTGATAAGCAATTATCTATAGGAGAGTATATCCAGTTAGGAGGAGATATGAAATTTAAAAATTTGGAAGAGTTAATTGAGTGGAAGTTTGAAAATGTAGAGATTTTACAAACACCTAGCCAACGAGAGTTTTTTGTAATGGGGATGTTTTGTGGTCTTGTTATCGCTTGGCAAAAAGCAAATAATGATAATAACTCTTCGTTGGAGAGTTATTTAAATACTATTGGTACCGTTAATGCTCTTAATATTGAGAGTGTGTATAGAAAAGTGATTGATGGAGCAGGAAAGTATAAAGTGTATGGCAAAAATTATGATTATCTACTGACACTATATAGTGAGATTAAATCTTTGCAAAAAAATGAAAAGGTTTCAAATGACAAAGCCAATATACTTTTTGTAATGGGCTTTACTGATTATAAAAATTTACCAAAAACTAAACGAGGAGAAGATAATGAGTAATTATGCAAAACAGAGTGAGATACTACTTTTGTGGGATGTAGAGAATGCAAACCCCAATGGAGATATATTAAGAGATAATGCTCCACGCTATGATGATATTGCTCATAAAGCATTGATTAGTGATGTACGTATCAAGCGAACCATTAGAGATGATTTGTATGATAGAAAAAATCAAGAGATTTTTGTGCGAGAGACCGCTCATAAAGATAGTGGTATTAATGATGGTAAAACTCGTGTAGAAGATGTAGGTGGTAAAGAGAATGTAATTGAAACCATTATTGAAAAATGTATTGATGTACGGGCTTTTGGTGGCGTTTTTCCAGTCGAGAAAAAATCGTACAATCTTACGGGGTCTTTGCAGTTTAAAATGAGTAAATCATTGCATCAAGTAAGTGAACCCACTTATATTAAAGGGACAGGAGCATTTGCGAGTAAACCAAAAGCAGAGAATAAAACCTTTAGAGAAGAGTATATATTACCTTACGCACTCTTTGCTACTTATGGAGTGATCAATACTCTTAACTCTGAAAAAACGCATTTTAGTGAAGAGGATGCTGATGAGATTGTTGATAGTCTATGGCAAGGAACCAAAAACCTTATTACACGAAGCAAAATGGGACAACTGCCTCGATTTTTACTTAAAATTACCTATAAACAAAAAGGGTTTTTTATTGGTGAACTTGATAATCATATCAAACTTATTATCAAAACAGCTAGTGAAAATGAGATTAGAGGAGTCAATGATTATGAGGTAGACTTATCGAGCATTGTAAAACTGCTTCAAAAATATGAAGAGAAAATAGAGAAGATAGAGTATATTATTGATGATACATTTGAGAGTAAAATCACCGTAGAGAGCAACTGGATTAAGTTAGAATTGGATTAAAGATGATTGTTGAAATTGATTTTTGGGCAGATTATGGACACTTTAGCCATCCTGCTACAATATATAGCTCATTGACCTATCCTATCCCACCCAAAACAACGATTATGGGTTTTTTGGGTGCTGTCGGGGGATTAAGTACTATTGATGAGTATAAGTTTCTCAATCGCATTCAATACTCTGTTGTCATCAAGAGTATCCAAGGAAAAGCCAATTACTGTTTTAATGGCGTGAAAGATGCTTTACCCGCTATTAAAAATTATCAACAAAATATTAAGCAACGAAAACAGTTCTATAGAGAGCTTTTAATTAATCCTAGTTATAAAATTTTTATTGATTTTAGTCACTGTTTGGAAGAGTCAAAAGGGATTATAGACAATCTCAAAAATCATATTGCACTTTTTCAGCCCTATATGGGGATTAATCTCTGTTTGGCAAACTTTAAGTTTGTTGCAGAGCATCAAGGTGAAGCAATACTCTCTAAAGATTTTATTTCAATTGACTCTTTTGTACCCTTGGATAGTAAATTTGAGATAGAATTTAGCAAAAATTATAGTGATATTCGTATAGCAACACACATTGAAGAAGCAAGAGTTTTTGGAGGTTTTCGTGATCTATTAGTGGAACTAAATGGTCAAGCTATTATAGCTAAGCCCCAAGAGTATACTGTAATAGAGAAATACAATTTAGTTTTTATATGAAGTATTTATCTCACCCCAATCATAAACTTGTAGAGCATATAGCAAATATTCAACACTATGATACAAAAGATAAACTTTTTTATCAATGTGTTGCTTTTCATGATTTGGGAAAGGTTCTTGATAGTTTTCAGCGATATATTCAAGATACCAATATCCATCACTCAGAGCCTCATGCCCCTGTCTCTGCAATTATCTACTTATTAAATCACATTGACAATGATTTGGTCATTCCCAAAAAAAATTTGTTTATTTTTAATGCCATACTCTCTCATCATGGTAAATTAAAAAGTTTTTGTAATCCAAATGGAGATGATATTTTAGAGTTTTTTCAAAAAGATATTCCTCAACATCAAATTGACGAAATTTACAGTAAAAGTGATCTCATTAGCTATTTTAATCTACGGACAATTGATGCATTAAAATTTAAAAAGCTAAAACGAAAAAATAGAAATTTAGAGTTTTCAATCGAAGACTTTATACAACAAAAACTACTTTTTTCCAAACTTATTTTTGCAGATAAGTATGAAGCTATCTATAAAAATGAGCACAACAAAGTAGTCAATTCTAATAGTATATTTCAATTGCATCAGCAATTGAAATATATCATCAAAATCCAAGATCCTAAACGCGAGAAAGTGAAAAATGATATTTTGAATACTTATAATCCAAACTATCATATCTTTACCTTAACAGCTCCAACGGGTATTGGTAAAACACTCACTTCATTGGAGTTGGCACTTAAAATTAAAGAGGATAAAAAGCTTGATAAAATTATCTATATCTTGCCCTTTACATCAATCATTGACCAAACTTATGAGGTATTTGATAAAATTTTTCCCAATGAGATTAGCAAACATCATTACGCTGTAAACTTTCAAGAAGAGAGTGAAGAGGAGAGTAATAAAAAGTACGATAGATGGAAATTTATCTTAAACTCTTGGAATGACCCCTTTATTGTCTCAACTTTATATCAGCTCTTTTTTGCCATTTTTTCTAATAAAAATAGTGATAATATCAAGTTCCAAGCTCTTCAAAACTCTGTTATTGTATTAGATGAGGTTCAAGCCATTCCCTTTGACCTTTGGAAAGCTTTTAAAGCTATTTTACCCATACTCTCATCACAACTTAATGCTTCATTTATTTTGATGTCTGCTACCATGCCAATTTTAACCAATAAGAATCTTAGCCTAGAACTTGCTAATAAATCAGAGATCTTCAAAGATAAAAATAGATATCAACTAAAATATCTAAAAAGCAATGCACTTGATGATTTGTCCCAAGCCATTATCAAACTATATCAAGAGGGGAAATCCGTTCTTTGTGTGGTAAATTCCATCAAAACCTCAAAGCTACTTTATAAAAAAGTTAAAGAGTCTGTAGAGAGTAGTTATTGCTTAAACTCTTATATGTTTTTTGATGATAGAAAAGAGGTGATTGCCAATATAAAAGATAATAAAAATAGCAGTAATGTTTCTACTAAAATCTTAATCTCAACGCAAGTGATAGAGGCAGGAGTAGATCTTGATTTTGATGTAGGGTTTAGAGAGTTTGCACCCATTAGCTCAATTATTCAAACAGCAGGAAGAGTCAATCGTGAAGGGAAAAAAGAGATAGGTGAAATCTATATTTTTGAGACGATTACAAAAATATACGATGCTATCATGATAAGCGAGAGTAAAAAAACATTTTTGGATACTTTAAAAAAGCAAAATATTTATGAAGAAGATATTTTAGAGTATGTTGAGAACTATTTTCAAGCACTTGATGAGAACAAAGGGGATAGTGGTATTTTAGATAATATCAAAGAATTTAATTTTGATGCCATCTCTAAAAAGAATAGAGATGCTTTTGGACTCAAACAAGAGCATATAAAATCTGTCGCTTTAGGCGTAAATTTACGAGAGTATGAGTTTCAATATTTTGAAAAAATCAAAGGTTTAAAACCCTATGAAATAAAAAGAGAAAAAGAGAAACTTATGAAAGAGTTTCAACCTTTTGTCCTTAATATCAAAGAGAGAGATTTAAAAAGTACAGGGTATGGAGAGATCCCACATAGTGATATTTTTGGAATCTACTATATTGTGAATATCAAAGATGTCTATTCAAAGGAGAGTGGATTTTTGATTGAAGAGGAGCAAACAATAGATGATGCATTTGAGTTTTGACCCCTCCCTCCTTACAGGTACACACATTCACTACTACGCCACTTGCAAGAGAGAGGCGTGGCTCTATAGTCGTAAGATTTTGCCCAATCAAGACGATAGCAATATCGCTATGGGCAAGGCGTTGGCTGATATCAAAGAGGAGCAGTTACAGCAGTTTCCTTTTTCCAATCTCAAGTTTGATCGCATTGGCAAACAGCGGGGGCATTATCTTGTAACCGAGTACAAAAAATCGATGCGAAATCCCCAGGGAGCCAAGATGCAACTGCTCTTTTATATGTGGCAACTCAAAAATGCTCTTAAACTCAAAGAGATCAATGGCAAGGTCATCAGTGGTAAAAAGGTGATTTTTATCGAGGGGAATGAAGCCAATATGCAAATGATGGATGCATTGGTTGAGGAGATCAGCGAGTTTCTAAGCACTCCCAAACCACCACTCTTTGAGAAGGTCAAATTTTGTGATGCCTGTGGGTATCGGGACTATTGTTATTAATTTGTAAAATATGCATAAAAAGTTATAATCCATTATTTGTACGAGGATAAAGTATGTCACCATTTAATTTAGAAAACAACTATTCAACCAAAGTTCAATCACTCTTTGAGCTTGGACGAGAGCCATTGATGCAGAGGTTTGATGCAAAGCTCTATAAGCCTTATGGATTTGAGAGTGGGGATATTGAGGAGCTTTTGAAGTTGGCACTCGATACGAGCTATGATGAGCTAGATTTTGAAGAGCAAGAAAAGGAGTCTGATCGCTTTTTTTATGCTACGGTTCATGCAGTTCGTGTTTTGGCAATGCTAAAGGCAACTCGAGCCATTGAACCACTTGCGATGCATATATTAGAGGATGAATTGGATGATGATCATAATGAGTTTTTAAATGACAATTTTTTAGATTTGGTTGAATCTATTGGCGAAGAGGCGATTGCTCCTCTTGAGAAGCTACTCTTTGCTTATCCTTCTAATGCTCTTTCGTTGTCACTTATAGATGGACTTGAAAAGATTCTAGCTAGAGACAAGTCCCAATGGGAGAGAGTAGAAGCCATTTTAGTGCATTATCTTAATCACAATAGCTACCATTATGGAGGCGTTGCTTTTGCTATCTCTGCATTGATTGACTTTAGTCAAGATAAACATATTGAACTCATTCGAGATACCTTTGCCAATAAAGAGGTGGATTTGACGTGGCGAGGGGATTTAGAGGATATTGAGATTGAGCTAGGATTGCGTCAAGAGCGTTCTATTTCACGCAAAAAGACGCACATTGATGAGATGCGTGAACAGTTGGATCTTATAATGAGTCAAGAACCCACAATGCCCATCACCAATACCCAACCTAAAGTCAGACGCAATGATCCTTGCCCTTGTGGCAGTGGTAAAAAGTATAAAAAGTGTTGTATAGGTAAATCATAAATTATAAAAGGGGCAATAATTGGAAAAAGTTACATTTGCGTGTGAGACAATTACGCCGATGCTGATACACGGAGCCGATGGAAGCACTCCCAAACCACCACCCTTTGAGAAGGTCAAATTTTGTGATGCCTGTGGGTATCGGGATTATTGCCTGTAGGGTGCTGTTTTTAACGCACCAAAATTGAGAAAGGATTTTACGATGTACGTCATCTTATTCTATGATATTGCCAATCGAAGCCTCAAAGAGCGAGACAATAGCCGAGCCATTCGCAAAGCGGTGGAGAAGTATCTTATCCGTGTGCAGTATTCGGTTTTTGAGGGTGAGATGCGTCCAAGTGATCTGCGTAAGTTGAAGGCTGATCTTAATAAGTTTGTTGATAAAGAGCTTGATTCAATTATTATTTATGAGTCCACGAGGCTCAATTATACAGAGCGAAATGTAATTGGTGTGGATAAGAGTAATGATATATTTACGATGTAGGAGAGAGTATGCAAAAGCGAGATAGAACCCACTTTTTGATGGCAAATGGACGACTAAAACGAAGTGATAATAATCTAAGATTTTATAAATACAATGAAGAGGATGAGGTTATGGATACAGGCTCAACACTCCCTATTCATGGCATTGATGAGATCTATATCTTAGGCAAAGTCGATATTGACAGCTACACCATGGCATTTATCGCTCACAATAATATCTTGTTGCATTTTTTTAGTGCCTATGGGGCGTTTAGGGGTAACTTTTTTCCTTCTACTTCCAATAGTGTCAATAAGAGTGGCTTTGTACTGCTCCAACAGCTCCGTGCCTTTGATGATACTAAGCACCGTCTCTATATCGCCAAGCAGATCACACAAGGGCAGATCCTCAATGGGGCAAATAACTGCAAACGCTATAAAGTGGCGTTTGAACACTCACCCTATATTGATTCACTTGAATTGGCTATGAGTATCAATGAGGTGATGGCGGTTGAGGGAGCATTCAAAAAAAACTACTACCAAGCGTGGAATAGCATCATCTCCAATCAACGAAGCTTCAAGTTTACCACACGAAGCAAACGTCCACCCACCGATAAAATCAATAGCTTTATCTCTTATGTCAATACCCGTATTTATAATATCGTGCTAAGCGAAATATACAAGACCCAGCTTGACCCACGCATTGGTTTTTTGCACGAGCCAAACTACCGTGCACTTAGTCTGCATCTTGATATTGCAGAAATATTCAAACCCATTATTGGTGATAACTTAATCTTTACCATGCTCAACAAAAAGGAGATCACCGCCAAGGAGTTTAAAACCGATAGCGGTAGAATTAGATTTAGCAATGATGCTATCAAGAAGATTGAGATGAAAATCATCCAAAAGATGACCGAGCAAACGACTATAGGCAATCAACAGCTCACATGGCGACAAGTGATCCGCAGAGAGGTCAATCAACTCAAAAAATCTATCGTAGAGTTTGCTCCCTACGAGCCATTTATCTTGGAATAGCATCTCTTTGAAGCTATATCTAAGGTTTGCCAACGCACCCAATAGGGGATACTCCCTAGATAAAACCTAGCAATTTAAGTAAAATTTTAGTTCATAAAATCACCCAAAAATTCTCTACTTTACCCTACTAAGGGCATTTCTTTGCTATAATAGACCAATCCTTATAGGATTTGAAACCAAGAGCAATACGGAAACGTCCATCATCAATCGTTTATAATAGACCAATCCTTATAGGATTTGAAACTCACATCATCTTGACGTGTAGTGACATCATCATGGGATAATAGACCAATCCTTATAGGATTTGAAACTAGGTAAAATGCAACTCACCCTCAGAGCTGATATTCATCATAATAGACCAATCCTTATAGGATTTGAAACAGGGTTGGTGTAGCCGTTGTGATATCTGCAATATATAATAGACCAATCCTTATAGGATTTGAAACTTGTAAATTAATCTTCTTTTAGTGTCTCTAGCTTATAATAGACCAATCCTTATAGGATTTGAAACCGAAGAGTTTTCCAAATAATCTTTTTTGCTGAAATAATAGACCAATCCTTATAGGATTTGAAACGCTTGATCAAGAAAAGCTACCGTGGCATTGGCTTGATAATAGACCAATCCTTATAGGATTTGAAACATAACTGCTACCATTGGCAATCACGATATTGAGTACATAATAGACCAATCCTTATAGGATTTGAAACGAGTTGGTCACATCGGTTTGTTTAGTTGTCACATCTTATAATAGACCAATCCTTATAGGATTTGAAACAAACATCCATCCATTATCTATAGCAAAAGGGTTTTATAATAGACCAATCCTTATAGGATTTGAAACAAGGGTCTCTTGACTGATATAGCTAGGTGTACCAACATAATAGACCAATCCTTATAGGATTTGAAACCTTTTATACAACCTTCTAAAAACCTTCTTTACAATATAATAGACCAATCCTTATAGGATTTGAAACCCACCGCCCATGAGAGAAGTAAAAGAGTACATCATAATAGACCAATCCTTATAGGATTTGAAACTTTCTGATATAACTATTATTCAAAAATTCCTCTTGATAATAGACCAATCCTTATAGGATTTGAAACAAGACAGTAATAACCCCCATAAGGGTAAATAAAGCATAATAGACCAATCCTTATAGGATTTGAAACTTTGGTAATTCTCTCCCTTTGGTCACTCATTATATAATAGACCAATCCTTATAGGATTTGAAACTCCTTAGCCATTGTGTCATTTGGCTCTTTTGATTGATAATAGACCAATCCTTATAGGATTTGAAACAAAAATAGAGGTGTAGAGTTCCATGAGGGGTTACAATAATAGACCAATCCTTATAGGATTTGAAACATACTATCTATCCACCAGTACAGATAATGGATAATATAATAGACCAATCCTTATAGGATTTGAAACTAACTCCCCCTCTCCAAAGTTTAGAGATATATTTTATAATAGACCAATCCTTATAGGATTTGAAACAATTCCTCATTACCATCTTGATATTTACGATTTAATAATAGACCAATCCTTATAGGATTTGAAACGATTGTCAAAATTAATATACGGTTCAATAATATTGTATAATAGACCAATCCTTATAGGATTTGAAACCCACGCATTTAGCGATTTTGAGAGCGTGGTAGCATAATAGACCAATCCTTATAGGATTTGAAACCACACTCTTTTGACCGCTCTAGCGGATGGACTGCATAATAGACCAATCCTTATAGGATTTGAAACCTTCATCTTTGCCCGTAATACGTACACCGCCAAAATAATAGACCAATCCTTATAGGATTTGAAACGAACACGTTGAATTACTATCTTTATCCAAACATATATAATAGACCAATCCTTATAGGATTTGAAACATAACGGTCATATCATAAATAACCATAGCGGTACATAATAGACCAATCCTTATAGGATTTGAAACGAAGAGACCGCTTTGTTCTCAACTCCTTTTGTCTCAATAATAGACCAATCCTTATAGGATTTGAAACAAGATAAAAAGTAATTATATCAGGGTGGCTGAACCCCAATAATAGACCAATCCTTATAGGATTTGAAACCCGCTTACTATCTTATAATCTTGTAATTCATGATCTATAATAGACCAATCCTTATAGGATTTGAAACTATAAGTATAGTATACGGTACTTTTAGTAAGAACATAATAGACCAATCCTTATAGGATTTGAAACTTAGTATTATATATATTAAATACTTCGTTCGGTTGCATAATAGACCAATCCTTATAGGATTTGAAACAGCTCTTCGGTACAAAACCTTTTTACTCGACTGGATAATAGACCAATCCTTATAGGATTTGAAACCTTGTCTCTTTTGATGTAAATTTACTTGTCATTTATAATAGACCAATCCTTATAGGATTTGAAACCTCGACTGGGTATCATTTTGCGTTTGATGCAAAGATAATAGACCAATCCTTATAGGATTTGAAACACTCCATCATAGCACTAAACACATCTTGATGAAAAGATAATAGACCAATCCTTATAGGATTTGAAACTCTCGATTCAGACTAATTAGCCAACTTTTCTCATTTGATAATAGACCAATCCTTATAGGATTTGAAACTCATCAGCTATCACACTACTCTCTGCTCTGCCCTCATAATAGACCAATCCTTATAGGATTTGAAACCTCCAAAGCCCAATGTCATTTGTAGCATTCATAATACATAATAGACCAATCCTTATAGGATTTGAAACTAGGAATCAAAGAGTATTTTAAGAGCATAAAAGTCAATAATAGACCAATCCTTATAGGATTTGAAACGGTCTATTGACCTTGCACCAAGCCTCCACACTTGAATAATAGACCAATCCTTATAGGATTTGAAACTCTTCAAATCTCTCTCCATATTTGGATTTGAGATAATAATAGACCAATCCTTATAGGATTTGAAACAAACCATAACCTAGCTCTTGATGGTTGGTATACATAATAATAGACCAATCCTTATAGGATTTGAAACTAGATACCACCATAATCTGTAGAACTTTACCTTGATAATAGACCAATCCTTATAGGATTTGAAACGCTCACCACTGAGTGTAATCTTTTGAGAGTACCCCATAATAGACCAATCCTTATAGGATTTGAAACTTTACCGCTTTGAGCAATGACTTATCGTTAAGCCCATAATAGACCAATCCTTATAGGATTTGAAACATTCTAAGAGAATTATCGCTCTTTTGGATTCCACATAATAGACCAATCCTTATAGGATTTGAACTGATGATAAGAAGTTTCATAAATACTATCAACTGAATAATAGACCAATCCTTATAGGATTTGAAACAGATAGTAATTTTGTGTAACCTCGACGTTGGTATGATAATAGACCAATCCTTATAGGATTTGAAACCAGTTAACTGCGTAAGTACCTATTAAATGACGTAAATAATAGACCAATCCTTATAGGATTTGAAACACATTCTTATTGAGATAGTATTGCTGGGTTACTTCATAATAGACCAATCCTTATAGGATTTGAAACTGTATAAAAGTGGACAACTCCTCACAGGTCAAGCAGATAATAGACCAATCCTTATAGGATTTGAAACCAATTTCATCCTCACTAAAACCACTTTCTAGCTCATAATAGACCAATCCTTATAGGATTTGAAACCAGTTGATAGCGTAGCTCCCTACTATGTGACGTATATAATAGACCAATCCTTATAGGATTTGAAACCATATAAATGAGCCTTGGCTTCATCTAGTGTGACATAATAGACCAATCCTTATAGGATTTGAAACCATATAAATGAGCCTTGGCTTCATCTAGTGTGACATAATAGACCAATCCTTATAGGATTTGAAACTGCTGCCGCCGCTGGAGTGATCGTCTCGTCACCATAATAGACCAATCCTTATAGGATTTGAAACTAAAGCCATACAAAGGAGGTAATAATAAAAGAAACATATAATAGACCAATCCTTATAGGATTTGAAACGGATCAGTCTGATTGGTATCGGGATTAGTATCATTATAATAGACCAATCCTTATAGGATTTGAAACTAAGTGATCTTTTGAGTGATTGGTTTGTTATCGTTGATAATAGACCAATCCTTATAGGATTTGAAACTAGCTTTGAGTAATGAGGTGAATATCAAAAAATACATGATAATAGACCAATCCTTATAGGATTTGAAACTCGCCTATCCACCAAAGGCACTAGTCTAGTTGAATTTATAATAGACCAATCCTTATAGGATTTGAAACAAAACAGTAACAACCCCCATGATGACAAAAAGAGATAATAGACCAATCCTTATAGGATTTGAAACTTGATGAGGTGCAACCTAAAGTATTCGTGATTGAAAATAATAGACCAATCCTTATAGGATTTGAAACATCGCTAAAGTATTTTCGACCTCTTTGTATTGATATAATAGACCAATCCTTATAGGATTTGAAACAGCAACTCTTGCTTACTCATGCCACAGGTAGTAAATAATAGACCAATCCTTATAGGATTTGAAACTTATATTGGTAAAAAATCTTTTCACTCATACACTGAATAATAGACCAATCCTTATAGGATTTGAAACCCAGTACTACAAGGAAATGCACTTACATTTGTGTCAATAATAGACCAATCCTTATAGGATTTGAAACTAAAAAATTTCAAACTCATAATCATATAATCGAGGATAATAGACCAATCCTTATAGGATTTGAAACTGCTGATCGTGAGACAAAGAGAAATACAACCATGGATAATAGACCAATCCTTATAGGATTTGAAACGTGGTTTTTTATGATCAAGTTGGGAATTTTGAAATATAATAGACCAATCCTTATAGGATTTGAAACGATAGAGTCCAAGAGTTAGATGATATGTTAGACGAAGATAATAGACCAATCCTTATAGGATTTGAAACGCTCGTCAAATATCAGATTAAGGATTGTATCATCATAATAGACCAATCCTTATAGGATTTGAAACAAGAAATACTCCCTCTTACCTTTGCGATAGAAATCATAATAGACCAATCCTTATAGGATTTGAAACTTTTGCTCTTCAAGTTTTTTTCGTTTATCCGCTTCATAATAGACCAATCCTTATAGGATTTGAAACCTATGTTTGATGGAGATAAGGCTGGTAAAAATGGTATAATAGACCAATCCTTATAGGATTTGAAACAGGATATTTTGGAATATAACGGACTAGAGCCAGTTGATAATAGACCAATCCTTATAGGATTTGAAACTATGGCAATTCAAAACAAGCAGGGAGATGTGACCATAATAGACCAATCCTTATAGGATTTGAAACGAGTAGCGGATGCTACAGAGGAAATGGAAACCTCCATAATAGACCAATCCTTATAGGATTTGAAACTTACAAGAAAGATTTGCTATATGCCAAGAAGTATGATAATAGACCAATCCTTATAGGATTTGAAACCTCGTGTAGATGATAAGAAGCGTTCTAGTCGCTGGATAATAGACCAATCCTTATAGGATTTGAAACTGGCTCATGCTAGAACACGGGTATACAAAAAAAGATAATAGACCAATCCTTATAGGATTTGAAACTAGAGTTCATAGAATTTATTACTTTGTTTTTCTTTATAATAGACCAATCCTTATAGGATTTGAAACATATAGCTCGATGCAAGTGGATGATAGATAAGCCAAATAATAGACCAATCCTTATAGGATTTGAAACTATACGATAATGGATTAGTGCAGATCATCAACAAATAATAGACCAATCCTTATAGGATTTGAAACATGTTTTTGTGGCAAGTGGCGTTGATTTCTAAAAATAATAGACCAATCCTTATAGGATTTGAAACACGATGAGTTTGTATTCACATTGGTGGAATCAAATATAATAGACCAATCCTTATAGGATTTGAAACCTGTGCCTTCGTAACTTCTACAAGCTCTACTGCTTGATAATAGACCAATCCTTATAGGATTTGAAACATAATAGTACTGCTATATTCATCTTCCACAAAGAGATAATAGACCAATCCTTATAGGATTTGAAACATCTTTTCTCTAGCCTCTGCTTCACTCTTGAAGCTTCATAATAGACCAATCCTTATAGGATTTGAAACAAAAGTAGAGGGGCAAGGTGTGGAATTGCGACCCTATAATAGACCAATCCTTATAGGATTTGAAACCGTCGAGTTCTTCAATGAATATCTCATCACTCCACATAATAAAACCAATCCTTATAGGATTTGAAACCCTCTATCTCAAATAGAGCGATGCCAATGGATAGTATATAATAAAACCAATCCTTATAGGATTTGAAACCAGAGATAGCAATACTAAAGATGATGAAGAGACCTTTATAATAGACCAATCCTTATAGGATTTGAAACCTTTCGAATGCCAATGATTTTGAAATAACTATTGATATAATAGACCAATCCTTATAGGATTTGAAACTGTGAATAGAGGGGTGTGGTGTTCCAAGCCCTAATATAATAGACCAATCCTTATAGGATTTTAAACGTAGGGCTTGGATTCCTTTTTCACATCTATCTAGATAATAGACCAATCCTTATAGGATTTGAAACTTACTCAAAAAAGAGCTTAGGGTGATGTGAGAAAGTTGAGTAAGTATCCGTAGGTATTGTTGTTGCATCTACAATGACTTTTATATTAGAAGTTTTGCAAAACTCATTGCAAATGATGGCTTTAGGCTCGTTATAGGGTAAGCCAAAGTATCATTTCTAAGTTTCGCAAGATCGTTATTCAAATAAATCTGTAAAATCCATGTAGTCAAAATGTTATCAAGTTGTAACCGTTCTGTAACGATTTTGTAACTTTTCTCTTCTATACTGCGACTATTAAATTTAGGAGAGTATTAATGTTATCAAAACTTCTTACAACAACACTTATCGCAACACTAGGATTTAGTTCTCTTGTTGCTGCAGAGCTCAAAGGGCGTGGGGCTTCTTTTCCTGCTCCACTTTATAAAGCATGGACATCGGAGTACTTTAAAGCTACTAAAAATCAGATCAACTACACCCCTACGGGTTCAGGTGATGGGGTTAAATCAATTAGCAAAAGAATGGTAGATTTTGCAGGATCAGATAAGCCACTCAAAGCTAAAAAATTAACCAAAGATAAGCTCTATATGTTCCCAACCGTTATTGGTTCTATCGTACTTTCTTATAATATCGATGGGGTAAAAGATGGAGAGCTAAAGCTTAGCCGTGAGGCAGTCAATGCAATCTTTACAGGTAAGGCAACGCACTGGGACGATGCCCTTATCACCAAGCACAACCCAACACTTAAGCTCCCTCATGAGCCTATCACCGTTGCCGTGCGTGCCGATAAGTCAGGGACAACGTTTAACTTTACCTATTTCCTCAATCAAATCAACCCTGATTTTAAAATCAGTAAAAAGCCAAAATGGAATGCACCTAAGGTCGTAGCAGGAAAGTCAAACTCAGGAGTATCTGCTAATATTCAACAGATTAAAAACTCTATTGGTTACATTGAGTACTCATTTAAAACCAAACTCAACCTACCAGCGGCTCAGATTGAAAACAAAGAGGGAAAATTTATCAACCCAACACTTAAATCGTTTCAAGATGGAGCGAAGTATGCTACTTGGAGTGCGGACAATGACTTCTATGCTGTTATTGGTGACCCAGCAGGAGCAACATCGTATCCTATCGTAGCGGCGACATTTTTACTGCTTCCAACTGAAAAAGTAGAGAGCAACAAACAAGTGACTGCCTTTATCGACTGGGTATTTACCAATGGTGATAAAGCGGCGACAGAGCTAGGATATGTACCACTACCAAATGAAACCAAAGATGCGATTCGAGCATACTGGACAGCAAAAGGTATTAAATAGTTACGTGTGACACAGTCACTAATATTGATATGTGAAAAACTATTGGGTTGTGTAGGTGTGACCATGACACACACTTTCTTGTACGATATCATCGCACCTACAGTTACCTAATCTGTTTTTTGAATATTGAAATAATTTAATCAAGCTAAAAGGCATACAATAGATGGGTGGAAGACTCTTTAAAGACTTTTCGTTTTTCTCTGCGACTTTGTCGTTCTTTATTCTCATTGGTATCTTCTCCATACTCTTTACCTACGCACAAGAGGCTCTGAGTGAGTTTGGCGTTGAGTTTTTGTGGTCTGAGACATGGGAAGCCGATGAGGATGATGAAGGGGGGATTTTTGGTGGGTATATTCCCATTATTGGTACACTCCTTAGCACGCTGATAGCGATGGTGATTGCAACACCTTTGGCGATGGGGATTGCAATATTTTTGAGTGAAATTGCACACAAGACACTGGTTAAGCCCGTCTCTATTGCTATTGAGCTACTTGCGGCTATTCCTAGTATTATTTACGGTATGTGGGGGCTTTTTTACTTTGCACCCATTGTGCAAGCTACCTTTGGGGGACAAGGGGTGGGACTTTTGACTGCTGGTATTGTACTAGCCATTATGATTATCCCCTTTATGGCAGCCATTACACGCGATGCTATGAATACCGTACCTGACGTACTCAAAGAGTCTGCTTACGCCATGGGGGCGACCAAATTTGAGGTGATCAAAGATGTCATTATGCCCTATGCCAAAGGGGGGATTATTGGCTCTATCATTCTAGCTCTTGGTAGGGCTTTAGGTGAGACGATGGCGGTGGCGTTCTTGATTGGATCTGTGATGAGCATTCCAAGTCGTGTGACTGATCCGACTACCTCTATTCCTGTACTATTGGCAAACAATTTTGCCGAGGCGATGGATTTGGAGATGAGTTCGATGTATTATCTGGCTCTTATTCTGTTTGTCGTGAGCTTTGCGATTATCTCCATTGCAAAGTTCTATTTTTTAAGTAACAAGGTTAAAGCATGAATCGATTGATACTCAATAAAATTGTACTCCTACTCTCAACACTCTCCGCAGTGATTGGGATTGGGTTTTTGTTTTGGATACTGATCACACTAAGCTATAAAGGTATTTCCTCTCTGAGTCTAAGCACTTTTACCAATGACTTGGTAGAGGGTGGGATCCGTAACTTGCTAGTGGGGCAGTTTACCATGGCTCTTTTGGCCTCATTCATTGCGATACCTATTGGGATGTTTGCAGGGATTTGGTTGCGGGAGTATAGCAACAACTCACGCCTAGCCAATGTGATACGAAACCTTAGCGATATTATGATGTCAGCCCCCTCTATTGTGATTGGGGTCTTTGTTTATGCACTTTTTGTCGCTCCTTTTGGAGGCTATAACGGGTTTGCAGGGGTGATAGCCTTGACGATCATGATGATTCCTATTATCATCAACACCACTGATAATATGCTCTCCCTCGTACCCAAAGAGCTGAGAGAAGCAGGGATTGCCCTTGGTGGAAGCAAACACAAGATCATTGTGCAAATTGTCATCAAAGCTGCCAAAGTAGGGATTACTACGGGGATACTGCTTTCGTTTGCTCGTATTATTGGGGAGACGGCACCTCTGCTCTTTACCTCGGCTAATAGTCAGTTTTTTACGATGGATCTAACAGAGCAGTTTCCCTCTCTAACGGTGAGTATCTATAATCTTGCCACCTATCCCGATGAGGCGAGTCGTAATCTTGCATGGGCAGCGTCATTTGTACTAACGATTATTGTACTCATTATCAATCTAATGGGTCGCTATATGACACGCAATAAGAAATAAAGGAATCGTGTGAAAAATAAAAATCTCATTATGAAAGTTAAAGATTTTAACTTTACCTACGCAGGAGTGCAAGAACCCTCACTCAAACAGATCAACCTGCCCATTGAAAAAAACAAAATCACGGCATTGATTGGTCCTAGTGGGTGCGGTAAATCGACTTTGCTACGAGCCATGAACCGTATCCATGATCTCTACCCTGGCAACCAATACCAAGGGGAGATTAATCTCTACGGAAAGAGTGAAAAGAGCAATATCTTAGAGCTTACAAAAGAGAACGATCTCATCGAACTACGCCAACAAGTGGGGATGATCTTCCAAAAGCCAACCCCTTTTCCAATGAGCATCTTTGATAATGTTGCTTATGGACTCAAACTTGCAGGGCTAAAAGATAAAGATGAACTGGAAGCCAAAGTGCATAAGGCACTCCAAGATGCGGCTATTTGGAAAGAGACCAAAGATAGACTGCACAGCTCTGCTTTGGGGCTAAGTGGTGGACAGCAACAGCGTTTGTGCATTGCACGAGCCGTGGCACTCAAACCCGATGTACTGCTCTTTGATGAGCCTACTTCTGCTCTTGATCCTATCTCCACAGGAGCGATTGAAGAGCTTATCTCCACACTTAAAGAGGAGGTATCGGTAGTAATAGTTACGCATAATATGCAACAAGCTTCACGCCTAAGTGACTATACCGCCTTTATGTATCTAGGAGATCTAATTGAGTACGACAAAACCGAGACGATCTTTATGAACCCAGCTCAAAAACTAACAGAAGATTATATTACAGGGAGGTTTGGATAATGTTACCCCAATATCATGATGCACGTCATCACGTACGCAATGGTGTGATTAAATTGGTTGAAGATCTAGCCAAGATCAATGAAGAGTCACTCCAAGCGGTAGAAGAGAGTAGTGTAGAGGAGCTTGAAAAGGCACGCAAAGAGCTTAAAAAGCTTGATGATGTGAGTGAAAAGATTGACAATGAGATAGTGGTGATCTTTGCTAAGTTTACCCCAGGGGCGAAAGATCTGCGTGAGATTGTCTCCTATCTTAAGATCACCTCTGCACTTAATCGTGTGCATAACAATATCGATAGCTACCTGAAAAATATGCAGTCAATCTTGATAGAGGATAACCCTCAGATGTATAGCTTTATCAAAGACTCCTTGCGTATCAACCACTGCACACTCAAAGCCTTTGAGTACACCATAGAGATGCTCAAAACCTTTGATCAAGATGATAAGATCAAAAAGCTTGCGTCTCAAATCGATGTGGAGCTTAATAAAACCGAAGATATCTACTCTATACTTGAAAAAGATATGGTACAAAAGATGAGCGATACCGATTCCCATGCAGGGGATTACTTTAACTTGCTTAAATACTTTAGAAAAAATATGAAAGTCATTGATCGTCTTGAGACGGTAGCACAACGCATTATCTATGCACGAATGGGTGGGAAGCTTTAAGTTTCTCCTCACTCCTCTTTTACTCTATCTCCTAACCCTATCCATAGTATAAATTCTCTTTACCATATTGTTACCATTTTGTGCTTTTTTGTTTCTAAATGGTTATCAAAATGTAATGTTATTGTAACCAACGATTGATAATCTTTTGAAGTTAAAACATTATTATTTAAGGAAATGACATTATGAAATACTCAGTTGCACTACTCTCTGCGTTAGCAGCACTTACATTTACAGCTTGTGGTGGAGGCGGTGGTTCTTCAACACCAACAGATACTACACCCGATACAAACACAACAACCCCCGATACCAATAATACAAATAACCCAGATACTAATACTCCTGATACAACAACAACCAAAGAGACAATTAGTGGTCAAATCACAGCCGATAAAACATTGACTGCTGATAAAGTTTGGGTACTTAATGGTAAAGTTGAAGTGATGGCAGGAGCTACACTTACAATCGAAGCGGGTACAACAATCGCGGGTGGTACAGGGACCAACGCATGGTTGATGGTCTACCCTGGTGCTAAATTGATGGCTGAGGGGACAGCTGATAAGAAGATACTCTTTACATCTGAAGATGCTGTTGATGGTGAAGGTGAAGCCGCAGGTCAATGGGGTGGTGTAACTATCGTTGGTAATGATGGAAATGCTCAAACAGGTGCTTATGAGGTAGATGATACGACAGAGGCAGGGAGCGATAAGACAACTTCGGGTTCACTCAAATATGTTGTAGTTAATAACACAGGAATTGCCGTTGAGCAAGATAAAGAGATCAACGGTCTTTCACTCTTTGGTGTCAGTTCTGCAACAACTGTTGAAAACATCACAGTAAATCGTTCAGGTGATGATGGTATTGAGATTTGGGGTGGTTCAGTCAACCTTAAGACAATCACCATTGATGGAGCACAAGATGACTCATTTGATACCGATAGCGGATGGAGTGGAATGGTTGATGGTCTGACAATCACAAATGGTAAAAAAGCAGGTATCGAGATGTCAGGTACCACAACAGCGACCTATAAAAACGTAAATATCACATTGGATTCTGCTGATTCTGAGGGTGGTCTCTACTTCAAAGCAGGTGATGGTGAAATGGTAGGTGGAACATTTGAAAATGTAAGCATTAACTATAACTCAACAGCCAAAGGTGCAATGGCAGTAACAGGTGATTTTGATGAAGCTAAATCAAGCTTTACAAACGTAACATTGAGTGGCTCTAACCCAGCAATCGTTGCTAAAAGCTCTCCTGCGGATGATGCTGAGGCTGCACTTGTAAATGATGCCTTTACAAATGGTACAGGTAACAGCGTGGCTACTGCAATGACACTCCCAACCCCTCCAACAACCAAAGAGACACTTAGCGGTCAAATCACAGCTGATAAAACATTGACAGCGGACAAAACATGGGTACTTAATGGTAAAGTTGAAGTGATGGCAGGAGTTACACTAACAATCGAAGAGGGTACAACAATCGCAGGTGGTACAGGAA